>Ga0181557_1000032_pt1 | contig 150637 bp, 152 predicted proteins | sample 011ome_23_FD_148632 | JGI IMG/M metagenome (GOLD analysis project Ga0181557, IMG submission 148632) | Coastal salt marsh microbial communities from the Groves Creek Marsh, Skidaway Island, Georgia - 011506CT metaG (spades assembly) | ecosystem: Environmental > Aquatic > Marine > Intertidal... | reverse complement strand
AATGGCAGCAGCTCCCATTTCTATCGCTTTTATCAGGATACCGCTGCATCAGGAAACTTCCCCACAGCCAACGTTATCAACCTCCCTATTCTCGGCTACCGACTGGTGATGATGCTCTGGTCCCTATGGTTAGCCACACGAATTATTGTATGGGCTAATTGGGCGTGGCAGGCATTTAGTAAAGGTGGGACTTGGGAGAATGGAAAGAAAGGGGTTCCGTTTAAGTCGTAACAACAGATATTAATGGCACTTAAGAATGCCGCTAAAGAATGAAAAAATAAAAGGCGGCCTTCTAATAACTATTATTAGCCCTAAGGTCTCATTAACGTACTGTTATATGGAACAAGTTATATGGCATTTTTGCGAACTAGTGAAGGTATCGAGTGCATTACTATAAATGATGAAATCTACTTCATTCCATATGATGCTCTGCATAAAATTTCAGCATATATATTTGATTTATTTTCGTATGATGAGCTTAGATTAGAAATCGAAACATTGAATGGAGATGTATACACTTTTTCTGAGACAGGAGATGAATGGCTCGATTTATGTTTATGGGTAAAAGAGTGGGCAAAGTTACCTGAAGATTGGTGGACATCAGCATATCCTGAACCTTTTTCAAATGAGATAACAGTGCTATGGCAAAGTTCCACATAACCAGAAATTGTGATCGACCGCTACGCGGCGATAAACTTTAAAATTAAAGGGGGAAAAGCCCTTTATTTTGGTCTATTTTTACCCTTTTGATGCCGCTCAAAATTCTCGGTACTTTTCTCTTTACTCTTACGAAGCAATAGATAGGTTGCACCAGTCCCACCATGCTGGGGTTGAGCACTGTGAAACGCCAACACCTCGTCTATTTGTTGTAACCAGTGATTGGTACAGCTTTTGAGCAACGCAGGCTTCTCTCTATTCTCCCCCCGACCGTGGGTAATCAAGGCACAACGTATATCGTGCTTCATACAATCGTTAACAAAGCGGGAAACTTGGAGTTGTGCTTGGGATACGGTTAATCGGTGCAAATCTAACCGTGAATCAATGGAGTATTTACCGAGGCGCAGGTTTTTAAACACGCCGTGTTGCACGCCATCTCTTTTGAAGCTGAGAACATCCCGTGGTTTAACCTGTTTGATAAATTCTTCAGAGGCAAGTGAATGACTCCCCTCAGGTAATGCTTGCTGTGCAGCTTTCCTGCGGATTTCCATACCTGGAATTTGTTCTGTAGTTTTTTTCAGGTGAACGCGGTCAGCAGGCTTTTTTAGTGGCTTGACATCGCCCATTTGCTGCTGAAAAAAATCTGAATCGTCGTCGTTCACTGCTCGTATTCCTAAACGTTAATCTGCTACTTATAGCAATATTACAATACGGGGCAATTTTATCGTTCAAATCTAATTCTTGATACCAATAAAATACTTGAAGAACCCTAAGCAGCATCTGTCTGCTCCATGGCATGCCCCATAAACCGCTCTCTTGCCAGCTTGTCTGCAATACTACTGGTGGATTGCCCTAACTCCTTGGCTTGGGTAAAAATGCGTGGCAGTGTTTGTTGGGTCATTTGATCTATATGGTTAACTACCTTACGTTTTTGTTCTGAAAAACTATCATTCCCAAAAAAGTATTGGTAATACACTTTAATTAGCCCACCAGAGTTCAACACATAATCTGGCACGTAAAGGATATCGGCAGCAGCTAAGCGCTCTCCATCCTTACTTTCTGCCAATTGATTATTGGCTGAGCCTGCCACAATGCTGGCTTTAAGTTGTGGAATAGTTTGCTCGTTAATCACGGCGCCCATAGCGCAGGGAGCAACAATATCTACGGGTTGTTGCAATATTGCATCAGGCTCAACAACAGCAACCCCCAATTCTTTCTCTGCACGTTCGATATTGCTGGTATAAATATCCGCGGCACAGACTTCTGCCCCCGCTTCTATCAGCAGTTTTGCCAATTCATATCCGACTTTACCCACCCCCTGAACAGCAACACGAATACCCTGCATGTTCTGGCGTCCCAATTTAAAATGAACTGCCGATTCAATACCTCGGTAAACACCGTAGGCAGTGAAAGGTGATGGCCCTTCTGAATCAGTATCAGGAGCAAACCCAGCCACATATTTCGTTTCACGGGCAATCAACTTGATGTCTTTATCCCTCATGCCCACATCTTCTGCGGTAATGTATTCTCCGTTAAGGCTGTTCATAAAACGGCCAGCAGCGCTGATCATTTCGGGCGTTTTATCTTTGTGTGGATCACCAATGATGACGCTTTTACCACCACCTAAATTCAAGCCGGTAATAGCGGCTTTGTAGGTCATCCCACGTGATAGCCGTAGAACATCCGCCACTGCTTCCTCTTCAGTGGCGTAGTTCCACATCCTGCACCCTCCAAGGGCACAGCCCAGATTCGTATTATGAATCGCCACAATCATTTTTAAGCCCGATGGCTTATCGTGGTGAAACACCAGTTTTTCATGGCTATCAAATTCAGAATGGTTAAATACACTCATGATTCCATCTCCTGGTCCGTCAAAACTTTCTCATCATCAATATTTACAGCGCTTATTTTTTCAGTACCTGTTTTTGTATCAATACGTTTCGAACCGCTGTTTAGATTGTTACTTTTAGTTAGAACGTTACTTTTAGCATCATGGCCTTCAGAAGCATGCATTGCTGCCATCCTAAATTCTGCCATCAGCTGTTCTTCCTCCCGTTTAGCCTGCACTCTGTTGCGTTCTTTAACATGGCCAAAACCCCTTATTTTTTCAGGTAATGAAAGCACTTCTACCGCAATGTTGTAGTTATTTTCGGCTAGCCCCTCCAGCACATCATCAATGGTATTTTCGTACTCCATCAGTAACTGGCGTTCCATTTTCCGCTCTGCGGTATAACCAAAGAGATCAAAGGTTGTGCCTCGAAGAAACTTAAACTTCGACAATTGCCTAAATAGCGGAAGTACCCATGGGCCAAATTCACGTTTTTTCTGATGCCCTGTTAGCGGGTCTCTTTTGGCTAAAATGGGTGGTGCCAAATGGAATTTTAATTGGAACTCCCCTTCAAACTGCTGTTGCAATTGCTGCTCAAATTTTCCGTTGGTATACAACCGAGCTACTTCGTATTCATCTTTAATTGCCATCAATTTGAAATAGTTTTTTGCCACCGCTAATGAAAGATAAGGCTGGAAATTTTTTTCTTTTAGTTCTTCTTTTTGGCCTTCTTTTAGACTTTCTTTTTGGCCTTCTTTTATATTATGTTTTTGAGCTCTTAAGTGAACCTCTTTTTGGTATACACGATCGACCAAGTCACGATAGCTGTTTGCATAGTCCACATTCTGATATTCAGTTAACAACTGATAACGAAAATCAACGATGCTTTCCAAAGACTCCAAATGTTCTTCCTGCCCAGTTTCAGGATCATTGGATACACGCTTGTTGCTCAAGCCCGCTTCATCCATCACACGTGAGGAATCAATAGCAAAGCGCCTGCCCCACTCAAAAGCACTGAGATTCATGTCTACCGCAACACCATTGAGGTCAATGGCTTGGTGAATGGCATTTACCGGCAGAGGGATTAAACCCAATTGCCATGCATAGCCCATCAACAACATATTGGCACTAATAGCATCCCCCAATAATGCTCTACCTAGTTCAATAGCATCTAAAAACCAGGTTCGATCAGCACCTGTTTCATTGGTAATGGCTTGCTCCATTTCCTTCTTCGGAAACACAGCATCTGGGTTGTGGGTAAATTCAGCTGTGGGCGATTCGTGATTGTTTATAACGGCAGATGAAAATGCATTGTTTACTTTAGCCAGCGACTCATGGCCGGAGGAAACCACCAGATCAGCACCCAATAATAGATGCGCATCCCCAGCGGGAATACGAACCCCATGAATATCTGATTGTTGCTTCGCAATACGAACATGGCTGGTGACCGACCCAAATTTTTGGGCCAGCCCTGTTTGTGTGAGTACGGAAGTACCTTTCTGTGCAATATGGGCTGCCATACCCAGCACAGAACCAATAGTTAACACGCCAGTACCACCGATACCGGCCACTAGAATATTGTAGGGTTCCTGTATTTCAGGCAGGTTAGGTATTGGTAATTCAGGCCATTTATCCTGGCCATTTTTCAAACCACCAGATACGGCTTGTTTCCTTAACTGGCCACCGTGAATCGTCACAAAACTAGGGCAGAAACCATTTACACAGGAATAATCTTTATTACAGGATGATTGGTCGATAGCTCGTTTACGGCCTAACTCTGTCTCTTTCGGAATAACAGACAAGCAATTAGATTTAAAGCTGCAATCACCACAACCCTCACAGACCTGTTCATTGATAAGCACTCTTTTAGCCGGATCAACCAATGTGCCTTTTTTACGACGACGGCGTTTTTCTGCAGCACAGGTTTGTACATAGACAAGAACACTGGTGCCGCCAATTTCACGTAGTTCTTTCTGCACGGTATCTAATTCATCACGATGATGAATGCTCAGGCCACTCAATGAATGCGGCCCTCTAATATTTAACCCGCTGCTTTCAAATTGATCGGGATCATCGGATACCACGGCAATACGCTTAACACCCTCACCACGGAGCTGGTGAATCATCTGCTCTACGGAAAGTTCACCATCTATAGGTTGCCCACCGGTCATGGCAACAGCATCGTTGTAGAGAATTTTATAGGTGATATTGACGCCAGAAGCGATGGCAGCGCGAATAGCTAATAGGCCTGAATGGAAATAGGTACCGTCTCCCAGATTTTGGAATACATGTTTTGTTTCCGTAAACGGTGCCTGCCCTATCCAGGTGGCCCCTTCCCCACCCATTTGAGTGAAGGTATAGGTGTTTCGGTTCATCCACTGAACCATGTAATGACAACCGATACCCGCCATACCCATACTGCCTTCTGGCACCACTGTAGAGCTATTGTGAGGGCAGCCAGAGCAATACCAGGGGTTACGTTCAATTAATGCTGTTTGACTGGCTAATGACTGTTCTTTGGCTTCCAAGAACGCAAGACGCTTTTCTATGCTTTCACTGTTAAAGAATTTGCCAATACGCGCAGCAATAACACGGGCAATCAATGCGGGTGTTAATTCGCCCAAATTTGTCACTAATAAATCGCGGTCTTCATCGTACTCCCCCACCACTCTGGGGCGCTTATCCACGGGCCAGTTATACAAGTGGCTGGTTAACTGGTCTTCGATCACACTGCGTTTTTCTTCGATAACCAAGATCTCTTCCAGACCATCGGCAAACTGGTGGGTCATGACGGGTTCCAGGGGCCAGCTCATACCTACTTTAAATAAGCGCAGACCAATTTCAGCGGCGAGGTTTTCATCAATACCCAGATCATCCAACGCTTGTAATGTATCCAGATAAGACTTACCTGTAGTAACAATTCCCAGTCGGGCCTTAGGACTATCCAGGGTAATTCGATTTAAATGATTCGCTCTGGCAAAGGCCAATGCGGCATAGATTTTATGGCGTTGTAGGCGCTCTTCCTGCTCCAGGGGAGTATCCGGCCAGCGGGCATGAACACCACCTTCTGGTAAGACATAGTCCTCTGGCATCAGAATTTTCACTCTGCCGGGATCAATTTCTGCCGATATAGCTGCATCACAATTTTCCGTGATAACTTTCATCCCTACCCAGCAACCGCTATAACGGGACAACTCCCAACCATAAACGCCCAAGTCCAGCACCTCCTGAACCCCCGCAGGGTTTAGTACTGGGCAGGTAGCACCAATAAACATATGATCACTTTGGTGGGGCAATGTAGAAGACTTACAGGCGTGGTCATCACCGACAACAGCCAGAACACCCCCATGTTTTGAGGTACCAAATGCATTAGCATGCTTCAGCACATCCATACTACGATCCAGCCCTGGCCCCTTGCCATACCACATGCCGTAAACACCGTCGTATTTAGCACCGGGGAAAATATTCACCTGCTGGCTGCCCCACACAGAGGTCATACCTAGATCTTCGTTAACACCCGGTTGAAAATGGATATTGTGTTTATCGAGAAAAGGTTTCGCCTTCCAAAGTGATTGATCCAATGCGCCTAGAGGTGAACCACGATAGCCCGAAATAAAACAAGCGGTGTTTAAACCCTGCTGCTGATCTCTTTGGTGTTGCAAAATAGGGAGACGTACTAATGCTTCAATACCACTTAGGTAAGCGCGACCTTTATCCAGTAAATACTTGTCATCCAATGACACATTTGCTTTAACTGAATCAGTTTTATTTAAACTTTTTTCCACCTTATTCACAGGGATAACCCCCTACGCTTTTATCAATATGCATGGAAATATTTTTGTAATTTACGCCCTCTTTTATTCAACCTAAGAAGCCCAGACTTTTTGTACTTCCATACACTTAAAACTATAAAATTTGGGCAAAAACTTTCCTTTTTTGTTCCGGGAAAATAATTGCTTTTTTCTATTCCTAACCCTATATATAGGTTATATATTGCTAAAAATTAATAAATATTGGGTTTTATTTTCAATATCATCTCTTCAGTAAAAACTGCTTTCCGTATTGCTTTTTACAGGTAAAACCTATGAGTGAACTCGACAACATCGATATATTGATACTTAAACAGCTTCAAGGGGACGCAAGCCTTACTGCTCAGGACTTAGCGGAAAAAGTAAACTTATCCACCTCTCCGTGCTGGAGAAGAATTAATCGTTTAGAAAAAGATGGATTTATCAAACAGCGAGTTGCTTTATTAGACTCACAAAAACTCGGTATGCAAATGATTACTTTTGTCAGTATTTCACTGTCAAAAAATGATGAAAAATCGTTAGAAACATTTGAAGAAAAAGTTCAACAATTTCCAGAAATTGTTGAGTGTTCTACGGTGACAGGAACAATGGATTATTTTCTAAAAATTATTACTCGAGATATTCAACACTTTGAACGTTTTTTACGAAAACACTTGGCGCAACTTCCTCTTATTCGAGAAATGCATTCGAATGTAGCTGTGACTGAAATAAAGTATTCCACTGAATTACCATTAGATACACAGATGTAAATGGCAAAATTATAACGCTTAAATTAAAGAAGCTAATCGTTTGAACTGTCTTCTAAAGTGTCAATAGAAAGATGGGATGTATCAACATCCCGATCTTCATAGCTTCGCTTATCTTTCGCTTCCAAAACATCTGCACCCACATCTGATATGGTTAGGTGAGAGGTATCCACATCTGCTGGGGTAAAATCTTTCTTATGATCAGAAGGTAAAACATCAGCACCCACTGGCGCTACATCAAAATCAAAATCGAAATTTTCCAGACCGTCCGGCTCTTGGGTAACCTGAGGTTCAGCTGCTGGGGTATCAGAGGTTTGAGCTACCGTATCATTGCTAGTGTTATTAGAGCTGACAGGAGAACCAGCTGGCTTTACCGGGCGGATATCCGCTAAGGCTCCAACCTTCTTTAATGATGACTGATAGTGACGCGCAGTATCTTCATCCAAATTAGCTTTGATCACGACGGGTTTGCCCGAAAACATTTGATCAATTCGGGAGGGGTCAGCATTAAAGAGCTTGGCCAACCCTTCTTTCACACTAACAATAGACTGGCCGGGTTCTACATCCCCGCGAAAAACTACTTCAAATTGTTGTTCACTCATAACGCCTACCCGTTGATCAAACTAGTGTCATTTTCATGCTCACTATGAAGGCTATTTTTTAGCCATACTATCTAGCTATATTACCTAGCCATACTATCAAGCGATATTATCAGTTTAGACGCTTAAACAATTCGATGACAGACTTCTCATTTCAAACTGTTTTTAAAAAAAATGATCTGAGCTTCAGATTATCAGGTAATTTGCCTACGAGCTACAGCCACTCTGCTCACTTCCAGCACAGCAACCCGGCCACTGTATTAAGCGGCAAGTGGTGATAGCCAGCGCAGCACCGACGACAGGTCCAACGATATATAACCATAGAGTTGAGACTTGCCCTGACATCAATGCAGGACCAATAGAACGAGCAGGATTCATGGATGCTCCAGTAATTGGCCCTGCAAACATGGCTTCAAACCCCACCACAGCACCAATGGTAATCCCTGCCAACAAACCCTGTTCTTTCGAACCCACGGACACATTGATGATGACGAACATTAAAATAAAGGTAAGGATAATCTCCAACACCAATGTTTGCAGATGAGCTCCCGCCGGCAATGTCGCCCCGAGAGTTTGATGATCTGGAAAAAGCATTAGCATTGTTGCGCTTGCAGCAAGGGCACCCGCTAACTGAGAGCTCACATAAGGGAGCACATAGCGGCCTTCAAAGCGTTTGGCCAACCAAAAAGCAATGGTCACTGCAGGGTTAATATGGGCGCCAGAGATTTCACCCAAGGTATGAATCATCGCCATGACGACCAGACCAAATGAAATAGCGATGCCTACATGGCTAATGGCACCACCACTCACATCATTGATCACAATAGCGCCAGTACCTACAAGGACAAGAATAAAGGTACCAAAAAACTCTGCATAGTATTGTCTACGCATAACTATTTTTTATCCCCAACCAAAACAGATCAATAACCAAGTAGCAATGAATAACCATATTGACAACATCACAGCAGCAGACCCCAAATCTTTGGCTCGCCCTGCTAGCTCGTGATGTTCGTGGCCGATTCGATCAACCACCGCTTCAACGGCAGAATTAAGTAACTCAACAATTAAAACAAAAACGACCGAACCTATAAGCAGTACCAACTCAACTGCCGACGAAGCAATTAATAATGCCAGGGGCAGTAAAAAGACAGCAAAGAACACCTCTACCCGAAAGGCTTCTTCATGCTTGAAGCAAGCTTTAAGACCCTGCCATGAATAAATTGCTGCCCCAAGAATACGTCGTTTCAATAACCCCAGAAAATCTGTATCACTGTTATCAAGGGGTTTTTTGCCTTCAACGCTTTCTTTACTATCAGGATTTTCTGAACTCTCGCTTTCTAAGCTCTGGTTTTCTAAACCCTTATTTTCTGAACTAGCCATCTATACGTTGATCCATTTCTCGTGCAGGTTCGGCTTCAGTTGGGTGACCAACTATTTTTGCTGGGACACCAGCAACAGTCGTGTGCGCAGGCACTGGCTCTAAAACTAAGCTACCTGCACCAATCTTGGCACCCTCTCCCACCTCAATATTTCCCAATATTTTTGCACCCGCAGCAATCAAAACACCACTGTGAATTTTAGGGTGTCTATCGCCAGCTTGAGCACCCGTACCACCTAAAGTAACTGAATGGAGCATAGAAACATTGTCTCCAATCACTGTTGTCTCACCCACTACCAAACCAGTCGCATGGTCAATCATAATTCCTGCACCAATTTGTGCGGCAGGGTGGATATCAACAGCAAAAATTTCAGATACTCTGTTTTGTAAATACAGAGCCAGGCTTTTTCTATCATTACTCCAAAGCCAATGTGCAATTCGATAAATTTGTAAGGCATGGAAACCCTTGAAGTAAAGCAAAGGCAGCGAGTATTGATCACAAGCAGGGTCTCGTTCCACGTACGCGGCTAAGTCCCGGCACATTTTGTCCGTAATCTCCAAATCGGTGGTCAATGCCTCAGTAAATACTTGACGAATTGTCATGGCCGAAAGGATGTTACTGTCCAATTTAAGCGCCAAGTTGTAGGCCAACGCAGCCTCCAATGAATTGTGACTTAATACAGCATCATGAAAATAAGTAACCAGCTCAGGCTCATCCGCCGCCTGTTTTGTGACTTCATCAACAATCATTTGCCATAGGCGGCCAATACCTTGATCACCGGACCAAAGCTCATTGGCATTATCTTTTTGTTTTTGTTGATTCATATTTTTGTTTATTTATGTACTCGCTATTTTTTCTACAAAGTGTTTTTACTACGACTTAACGTTGGGATGGCGGACAAATAAACCGTTCCAAAATATCATCAAGGCTATTCTTTAATGCATCACCTAACACCAAGGGCGCATTATCAAGGATTTTCTTTACAAATGTACTACTAAGATACACTTCAAACTGCGTTGCAAGGGGCAAATAACTCAAATGCCAGGGTTCAGGTGCCACCCCTCCTTTATCCACAGCAAAAGGCCGCACAAAGCCATAGGATGCGGCATGTTCATCTAACCAACATGCCAATTTATAAAACGGCCCATGTGGTTGATATTCTTCGGGCACCAACTGCAATTGATAGTCAGCGGAAACAGCCGAAGCATCCCAAACATCTAAGTCCGTTCCCCAGTGATGCCGAGAACACCCTGGTAATGCAGACCAGCGCATAATTGCATAGATTTTTTCTAAATCACTTAGGCCTTCAAATGGAACAGGTTGTCCCTGCTCATCTAGTAACGGTTTTTGCCCAGATGCCTTTGCATTCCATATGGCCAGTTGCCGATCATAAGAACGGAAACCACTGGCTACTTGCAAGTCTATTCCCTGCTGAGCTGCAGATTTTTGCATGGATCTAAATGGAGCAATGACATCAGCATGCAACTGGCAGGCATCATTTAAATTAGCTAAATGACACTGAGTTTGACCACTGACCATTTCTGACGATATCTGCATGTCTAAAATATTCTAATCCAGCACTTGTTAACACTATATGGGAAGGTGATGACACCTTAATATGAAGGTAATTATTTTGCTATGCTACGAACTTAGTCCAAAGTAATTATTTACCGCTATAACCAGCCTAGACAATATCGGAGTCAGCCGACATGCAAGAAGAAATCGAGCAGTTTCAAGCGATCTATAACACTATTATCGAATTTTTCATCAACTACAGTTTTCAGCTCTTCGGCGCCTTTATTATTTTACTGATCGGCATGTTTGTCGCCGGTCGGGTGGCAAAAGTAGTTTTAAAACTGTGTGAGAAAAAAGAACTCGATATTACCTTAAGCCGCTTTATTTCCAGCTTTGTCCGAATTGTCATTATCGTTGGTGTCGCCGTCATAGCGCTTGGGAAAATTGGAATCAGTGTCACCCCCTTTGTCGCAGCAATTGGTGCTATTTCTTTGGGTGCTGGCTTAGCTGTACAAGGACTACTGGCAAACTATGGTGCAGGCTTAAACATTATTATTACCCGACCATTTGTCATTGGTGACACCATTACTGTTCAGGGCGAAACAGGGTTAGTAGACGAAGTACATCTGGCTTATACCATTTTAAAAGATGAAGACGATGTCACTATTACCATCCCCAACCGCCATATTGTTGGCGAGATTCTCCACAATTCAGCAGGTAACAAGCTGGCTGAGACAATGGTAGGCGTTAGCTACGGTTCAGACCCAGAAAAAGTAATGGAAGTGCTTCATGCTGTATTGAAGCAACAAGGCGTCACGGAAACACGCATGCCGCTTATCGGTATTGATAACTTTGGTGACAGCAGCATCAACTTTGGTGTGAGATTTTGGATACCAACCAACCGTTTCCATGAAATCCGCTTTAACGTCAACAATGCTATCTACAATGCTCTTGGAGTGGCGGGCATTAGCATCCCGTTCCCACAACGAGAAGTGCGCCTATTAAACGAGAAGGGCTGAAACGAGAAAAGCTAAAAGGTATTTATAGAGGGCATTCTAAAAATATCAGATCGTGGGTTGGTACTTGCGCCAACCCACTTTCATTAAAAATTTAAATACTGTTTATTTAATTGCACCTAAATCAATCGAGCCAGACTCAACAACAGTTATTGGAAACTTCCACCAGCCGGTACTGATTTTGGTTTCAAGCTCATAGCTTACTGGTCCACCATTGCTCTTCAACACAGATTCCAGCACCCGAAAACCACTAAACAGGTTAACCGAAGCTTGTAATTCGACTCTTGACTCACTAAAGGATGGGATGGGTTTTAATCCCGAAGTAACGCCGGTAATGACCTTGATATCCTGTAATTTCAGACGATAAGACAATCCAGAAATTTTCAGGGCCGAGCTACTCGGATTAACAATATTCAATCCAACGGCTATTCGCTGTTCAAGACCATCACGGTCTAATGGTTCAACCTTGATCAAGCTAACTTCAGGCTTTTCATAGCTAGGAGAGAAAAAAGCGCACGAACTCAACAACATGACCGCTGTTAAAACACTCAACCCTTTTATCACTCTCATGGCCTAAGCCTCATAAAATGCCCTGCTTAATCATCTAGGTAATAGATCAAAGACTAGCCACATTACCTGAGGAAGCAGGATTCTTAAAGTGGGTTTCATCATATTTGTTTAATTTACCCGTACCCTTCTATTGAATTTTCTCAAAAAAACCGCATCTTATAGGGAGCTATGATTGATGGTATGTATGAATAATAGGTATTCGTGCTAAGTTGATAACCATCATTGATTACCAAACATAAAACAGGCAATTAAACCTGAGGAGAAGTAGAGTGTTAAGAATTGGATTGTTCATGGCCACAAACATTGCCATCCTGGCACTGTTTACTATTATTTTTCAAGGGCTTGGATTAGAGCAATACCTTGCCTCTCAAGGTATTAACGCCAATCTAACAGGCATGCTTATCATGTGTGCGATGTTTGGTTTTGGAGGTTCTTTTGTTTCCCTTCTAATCTCCAAATGGATGGCAAAAAGAAGCTCTGGCACACAAATTATTGAACAGCCCAGCACCCCTGATGAGCGCTGGCTGATGGAAACAGTCGCCGATTTAGCCAAAAAGGCAGATATCGGCATGCCGGAAGTGGGCATTTTCCCCGCTCAACAATCCAACGCTTTTGCTACCGGCTGGAATAAAAACAATGCCTTGGTTGCTGTTAGTGCTGGACTTCTGCACCGATTCGATAAAGAAGAGGTCCGCGCTGTACTGGCCCATGAAATTGGCCATGTAGCCAATGGCGATATGATCACCCTGACGCTTATTCAAGGTGTACTAAACACCTTCGTCATGTTCTTTGCCCGTATTCTGGGTTCAATCATTGATAAAGCCGTATTCAAAAATGAACGTGGCAATGGTATTGGTTATTTCGTCATTGTGATGGTGCTTCAAGTCGTACTGGGTATTTTTGCCTCCATGATCGTCATGGCATTCTCCCGTTGGCGCGAATTCAGGGCAGACAATGCAGGTGCACAGCTAGCAACCAGAGGTGGAATGATTGCTGCATTGCAAAAATTACAGGCAGAAACTCAAGCCCATGTGCCGAACCAAATGCCAGATACCTTGACAGCTTTTGGTATCTCCAGTGGTTGGAAACAACATGCATCTCGACTATTTATGTCGCATCCTCCCCTCGAAGAGCGTATCGAAAGGCTACGACGCGGCCTTTAAAGCAAACAAGTGTCACAACATATTTGCAAGATAGATGAATTACCCGAATATGGTAGCAAAGAACTAGAGCTGAACGGTGAACGGTGCTTTGCCGTTCGCCAAGGTTCTGATGTGTACATTTATCGTAATAGCTGCCCTCATATTGGGCTACCCTTGAACCTAATGCCCGATCAGTTTCTAGATTACGATAAACATTATATTCAATGTACTAGTCATGGTGCCGTGTTCGAGATAAAAACAGGTTTTTGTGTTTCGGGCCCTTGCCAAAACCAGTCACTAGAATCCATCCCTTGTTCAGTAGAAAATGGCTCCGTTGTTTTAGTAGAACAATAATTAAGCAATCTGATGAAAATCATCAATAAAAACTAAAAACTTGCCTAGAAACGCGAATAAAGCCATTGAATTAATACCCTCCGCCCCCATCTAAGCCTTCAGACCACTCATCAATAGTATTCCTACAAGGAGAGCTCCCTTGGAACAATATCGTGGCACCACTATTCTCTCGGTGCGCCGCAACGGCAAAGTTGTCATCGGTGGCGATGGCCAGGTAACCCTTGGCAACACCGTCATGAAAGGCAACGCCAAAAAAGTACGTCGCTTATATAACGATCAAGTTATCGCTGGATTTGCTGGCGGTACTGCCGATGCCTTTACCCTATTTGAACGGTTTGAAGCCAAACTGGAAGAACACCGAGGCAACCTTACCCGCGCCGCCGTAGAACTCGCTAAAGACTGGCGTTCCGACCGTATTTTAAGAAAGCTGGAAGCTTTACTGGCCGTTGCCAACAAAGAAGCTTCCCTAATCATTACCGGTAATGGCGATGTGATTCAGCCTGAAGATGACCTGATAGCCATTGGCTCAGGTGGCCCCTTTGCACAGTCTGGTGCACGGGCATTACTCGACAATACAGATCTAGATGCAAAGAGCATCGTAGAAAAAGGGTTGGAGATCGCAGGTGATATCTGTATCTACACCAATCACAACCGAACTATCGAAGAACTCGAATACTAACTTAAGCGAAGAACTAGATTACTAGCGCGCAGAATGACTAAATAGAACTATTAACTTAGAACTATGAAACAAAACTGTTCGTCTGCTGCCCGCACCCCAATTTAAGGTTTATTAACATGTCCAATATGACACCCCGAGAAATCGTCCATGAACTGGACAGCCACATTGTTGGCCAAGATGCTGCAAAACGTGCCGTTGCTATCGCCCTTCGTAACCGCTGGCGCCGCATGCAACTCGAAGAAAATCTACGCAACGAAGTTACCCCGAAAAATATTTTAATGATCGGGCCTACCGGTGTTGGTAAAACTGAAATCGCCCGCAGACTGGCTCGACTGGCCAATGCACCTTTTGTCAAAGTTGAAGCGACCAAATTTACTGAAGTGGGTTATGTCGGTAAAGATGTCGAGTCCATTATCCGTGACCTGGTGGAAACAGCTGTTAAACAGCTCCGTGAACAGGAAATGTCTAAAGTACAACAACGTGCCATGGATGCAGCGGAAGAGCGTGTACTCGATGCCCTACTACCTCCTGCCCGCGGTGTAGATGAAGAGCACGAGGAATCCACAACACGACAGTTATTCCGCAAAAAGCTCCGTGAAGGCGAGCTGGATGACAAGGAAATTGAAATAGATATCAGCGATACCCCCATGGGTGTTGAAATTATGGCGCCCCCCGGTATGGAAGAAATGACCAGCCAACTGCAGGGTATGTTCTCCAATATAGGGAAAAACAAAACCAGCAAAAAGAAAATGACCGTGGCCCAGGCTATGGTGCAAATCAGCGAGGAAGAAGCTGCCAAACTGGTGAACGAAGAAGAGCTGAAAATTCGTGCGGTAGAATCTGCCGAACAAAATGGCATCGTATTTATTGATGAAATCGATAAAGTAGCAAAACGTGGTGAAACCTCAGGCACTGATGTTTCCCGCGAAGGTGTACAACGCGACCTACTGCCATTAATTGAAGGTTGTACCGTCACCACCAAGTACGGCATGGTAAAAACAGATCACATCCTGTTTATTGCTTCAGGGGCTTTCCATTTTTCCAAACCATCTGATTTAATTCCCGAAATGCAAGGCCGCTTACCTATCCGGGTAGAACTTACCTCCCTTACCAGCGAAGATTTCGAGCGAATCCTGACCGAACCCAGCGCCTCACTAACGGAACAGTACCGTGAATTACTGGGTACTGAAAACCTTCCTGTAGAATTTGAGCCTGAAGGTGTAAAACGCATTGCCGAAATAGCCTTTGAAGTAAACGAACGTACCGAAAATATCGGTGCCCGCCGTTTACACACTATTATGGAAAGACTACTGGAAGAGATCTCCTTTGAAGCCGCAGACCTTGCCGCTAAAGGGGAAACCGTTAAAATCAATCAAGACTATGTGAACGAACACTTAAATGAAGTCTCTCAGGACGAGGATCTTTCACGCTTTATTTTATAAATTCACCATTATTACAAGTACTTAACTATGGCCCCAAGTAAGATAAAGCTTAACAAAAATGAAGGCAGCCTATCACTGGAATACAGCGATGGTAGCCACTTCACACTGACGGGTGAGTATCTTCGCGTACATTCACCCAGTGCAGAAGTACGGGGTCATGGTAAAGGACAAGAAGTTCTTCAGGTTGGTAAAAAAGACGTCAAAGTCGCCAATCTGGAACCTTCGGGCAACTATGCAATACAAATCACTTTTGATGACGGCCACGATAGCGGCATTTATAGCTGGGATTACCTCTATGATTTAGCCACTAATCACAGCCAGTATTGGGAAAAATATATTCTCTCATTACAGCAGGCAGGCAAACATCGTGAAGCCAATGTGCAAGTGGTTCAGCTTGTGGATCCCAAAAAACTTTAAGCTATTCAATAGTTCTATTTAACTACAAAAATTTAACTTTTATTTTTTTATACATCAGGAATTTCAATGCAAATTATTCGCTGGATATTAGGCCGTATTATTTTATTTTTTAATTGGGTTTTTACCCCAAGAAGTATTAAGCGCGATGCGGAACTACAAGCTGAAATCGACAAAAAAATGGCCAACTTGGCTTTATACCAATACCCAGCTTGCCCTTTTTGTGTGAAAGTTAGACGCTCAATGAAACGAAACAACCTGAAAATCAAAACTGTAAATGCAAAAACCTGTGAAGACAGCAAGAAAGAACTCGAAACCGGCGGTGGAAAACTGAAAGTCCCCTGCCTAAGAATTGAGAACAATAAAGGCGAAGTAAACTGGATGTACGAGTCCTCAGATATTATTAATTATCTTGAGAATGAGGTTTCAGAATTACAAGCTGCTTAAAATAATTATTCATCAACCGCTCAAACAAAAAGTTTATTAGTCTATGAATAACTCACAATATTTTTACCGGACAGCGATCTTTACTCGTAAAGATAATGAGGTTGCATTGGCGGATATCAATCAGCCTGACAACACGTCCCCTTTAGAAGGTTGGATGGGTATTGTGGTATCCCTTGCCGATGGAAAACACAGCATTCAGGAACTGATTGACTATATGACTGGCCGCTATCAACAAGCACCAGATAATTTGGAAAAAACACTTCATTCCGTTATCGAGCGATTACAGGAAGGACAAATTATTCAGTTAAGTGACAACGCCGTAGAACTCCCCTACTACCTGGCATCCCCTATTGAAGAATTGAATAGAGAAAAAGCGTTGGAATTAATAAAACAAGATGGATATATCCAACACTAAAAAAAGTTGTTACGAAAATAATCCCCATTTTTTTAATTAACAGTTAAAAGAAAATATACTTAAATTTCTGTAGTACAAGCAACTTAATAATTAAAGCTGCCCTAGTTAAAATCTGTTCTCTAGGGCAGCCCTTCCTCTAGTATTTTAATGCTGTAACAAAACCCAATTATTTTATAAACATCATCTCTTGATACTTGGGTAGTGGCCATAGCTCGTCATCCACCAATCCTTCCAAGGTATCTGCATGCCCCCTAACCTCAAGCATCAGAGTACAAAGCACTTCTGAACAATGCTTCATGTGCTCTTCCTCAGAGCCAAACTCATGTTGTTCTAATGCAGAGCTAAGCTGCTTAACTGCAGCCATCATAGCATTTGCTTCTGATGCAACAGACTCAATACCAGAACTATCTAGATTAATACCCATATTCGATAGACTAGATGATGTCGAAGTAAGGTTGGAAAGGTATGTTATGGCAGTGGGATAAATCTTAGTTGTAGCAATATCAATCACTAGTTTGGCTTCCACTTCGATCGCTAAGATATATTGCTCGGCATACACTTCAAAACGACTTGCTAACTCCTTTGGAGACAATACACCAGTACTTTCAAACAGGTTAATAACCGCATCTTCCTTATAGGCTGGCAAGGCATCCGCTGTAGTTGGAATGTTCTTTAAACCCCTTTCCTCCACTGCAGCCACATGCCATTCTGACGAGTAGCCATCACCACCAAAAATCACATTTCCATGTAACTCCATCAACTCTTTCAGCACCAGAATAACAGCTGCTGTTTGATCTTTCCCATCCGATAATGCAACTTCTAGTTTTTCTGCTATCCAGTTAAGTGAGTCTGCCAACATTGTATTCATAACCACCAATGGGCCTGAAACCGATTGCGATGACCCGACCGCTCTAAATTCGAAACGGTTTCCGGTAAAGGCAAAGGGAGATGTCCGGTTACGATCGCCAGGGTCTCGGTCAAAAGTCAGTATCTGGGTCAACCCAAGATCCATCATCCCACCTTCAGCTTTTTCAAGTAGCTTGCCGGCTTTAATATCTTCAAAAACACTTTCTAACTGATCGCCTAAATAAACCGACAAAATCGCCGGAGGAGCTTCGTTAGCACCAAGACGGTGGTCATTTGCAGCAGAGGCAATCACAGCTCTGAGCAATGGCCCATACAAATGAACGCCTCGTATTACAGCGCCACAGAATAATAAAAAATTGAGATTATCATGCGGTGTGCTACCAGGGTCTAACAAATTACCTTGTGTAGCATTACCGATTGACCAGTTCACATGTTTACCTGAACCATTAACACCCGCAAAAGGTTTTTCATGTAACAGACAAAGAAAACCATGTTCTTTTGCCGTACTTTTCATCACCGTCATCAAGAGTTGCTGATGGTCAGCAGCCACATTCGCCGCCTCGAAATATGGAGCTATTTCAAACTGACCGGGAGCAACTTCGTTGTGATGTGTTTTTGCAGGAATTCCCAGCTTATAGAGTTTGTCTTCAAAATCTTGCATGAAAACCTGAACACGTTCTGGAATTGCACCAAAATAATGATCATCAAACTCTTGCCCTTTGGCCGGTGATGCGCCAAATAAGGTACGGCCTGCCAACAACAAGTCAGGACGAATATTCGCAAAGGTTTCATCCACCAAAAAGTATTCCTGCTCAGCACCACAACTGGAGTTTAAGGGGGCAATGTCTGTTTCCCCCATTAAGGAAAGTACTTTGTTAGCTGCCTTGTCCATAGCAGCATTAGAACGAAGAAGTGGAATTTTTTTATCTAGTGCTTCGCCCGTCCAGGACATAAACACACTAGGAATCATCAATGTTGCTCCATTAGCTGTATTCATAACATAAGCGGGGCTTGTAGGATCCCAGGCCGTGTAACCTCTCGCGGCGTTGGTCATCCGCAAACTACCATTGGGGAATGACGAACCATCAGGCTCCCCTTTAATCAACAAACTGCCAGTAAATTCAGTAATAGCGGCACCGTCAGAGTTAGTCACAATAAAGCCATCATGCTTTTCAGCTGTCAGGTTAGTCATTGGATAAAAAATATGAGAGAAAAACTTAACTCCTTTCGATAATGCCCAGTCCTTCATTGCTGCAGCAACTACGTCCGCGGTAGCAGGATCTAGAGGAGCACCAGTTTGAACCGTTTTCTTGATCGCTTTAAACGCATTTTTTGATAGCGCTTCTTCCATTGTAGCTAGATCAAAAACATCGGATGCCCAAATTTTGCTCAACGGATCGGGCATAACGCTCGATTTTGGTGCTCTATCTGCAATTTTAGCAATCGCCTGAATACGTGATTGATTTCCACTCATGTTCATTTTCCTCACCCTGTTAGCTAAAAATGGGCTGATACACACGATGTTTACCACCACGAACAGCCTTCCTATCACTTAGCCAAGCAAGAAACAGACCATATTAAAAACAACTTGTTCTTTCCTGTGGGCTCGGTGGGCCAAAGTTGTATTCGAAAAATTTTGGCAGCATAACTATGCCTAAAGCCCATAGGCATTTGCCCATTGGTACAGATGAGGTGGTATCTTGGATGTTGTGTATGCAAAAAGCTGTTGATGAACAGCCTTACGAGGAGTCGTTTAAGGTTTATTTAATTGAACAGTTACGGGTTCCAGCTGAACGTATATTTTCAGCGTGCAATGTCTATCAAAAATGATGATTTATGCTTTGGTATCCAACAGTGTTCCCAGTACATCAGTCGCTGTTTCAACAACTTTTGCTGATGCCTGAACCTGTGATTTACTTTCAGTCAGTTGAATCAGCGATTCCGTCACACTAACAATTGTATCTGGGCTGCTTCCAGCAGAATTTGCTGGGCTGTAACTACTCGCTAGACTGCCACTACTATCAGTGGAAGTAGTTCTCGCCGTCACTCCGGCAATGTTTTTAGCGGCCTGGTCCACACCATTCATTCCGGCTTTCATTCCTTGTATACCCGCCGACAATACTGAATCCATCATAGAGCCCTCCTCCAAACACTAATAAGTTTTACTTTAACACCAATATCATACTCATCGGTATGTGGTACAACACTAACCAATACTATTGCCCAATACTGCCAACCCGCCCACAAAATGCTAGGTTCTTCTTACAAATAAAGGGAGTGCACCTATTTATAACGAATAACCAAGCCACCTATTCCCTGAATTTTTTTAGTCTTAACGCCGACTCCTTGTGGGACTTTTCTTTGAGGGCTTTCTTTTAACTCCTGAGCCTTTAGTTCCAGAACTTTTAGCTCCCGAATTAGACGCACGATATTTAGGTGCTTTCCCATTAGGTGGCAAACCCGTATGTTTGGTCAGTGCGCGTTTGCTACCTCTTGCTTGTTGCTGCTTTCCTTTCAGCTCCGCTTCTTCTGAGGGCACTAACTGGTGCTTACCATTACCAATCAGTTTGGCTAATCCTGCTTTCTTCAATGCCTCACGCACCAGTGCCCAATTATTAGGATCATGGTAACGAAGTAAGGCTTTATGCAAGGTACGTTGCGCTTTAGTTTTTGCACTAAAGATTTTATCGCTTTTATATTTTACTTTTTTCAGTGGATTGCGTTCGGCGTGGTACATGGCAGTCGCGGAGCACATGGGTGATGGGTAAAAATTTTGTACCTGATCCACCCGAAACTCATTCTGCTTTAACCACATGGCGAGATTGATCATGTCTTCATCGGTGGTACCTGGGTGCGCTGATATAAAATAGGGAATTAAATACTGCTCTTTGCCCGCTTCTTTCGAATACTTGTCGAACATTTTTTTGAAGCGGTCATAGGTACCCATACCCGGCTTCATCATCATGGACAATGGCCTGTCTTCGGTATGTTCCGGCGCAATTTTCAGGTAACCACCGACATGATGGGTTACCAGCTCTTTTACATATTCCAGGTCTTCCACCGCAAGGTCATAACGCAATCCTGAAGCAATGGCCACCCGCTTCACACCGGGAACTGCTCTGGCACGGCGATAGAGTTGGGTTGTAGAGCTGTGATCAGTAATCAGGTTTTTACAGATACCGGGGAAGACGCAGGATGGTCGACGACAGCTCTCTTCGATTTCCTTACTTTTACAGGTAAGGTTATACATATTAGCCGTTGGGCCACCGAGGTCAGAAATAGTCCCAGTAAAGCCAGGGACCATATCCCGAATTTTTTCTACTTCACTGATAATAGAATCTTCAGAACGGCTTTGAATAATCCGCCCTTCATGCTCGGTAATAGAGCAGAAAGTACATCCACCAAAACAACCACGCATGATGTTCACGGAAAAACGGATCATTTCATAGGCGGGGATTTTTGCATCACCATAGGAAGGGTGTGGTACGCGCTGATAAGCATGATCGAATACCCAATCCATCTCGTCTGTTTCCAGTGGAATCGGCGGAGGGTTCACCCAAAGTTCATGAATGCCATGACGCTGTACAAGAACCCGAGCATTGCCAGGATTAGTTTCTTTGTGAAATACCCGTGATGCGTGGGCGTAAAGTACCGGGTCATTTCTCAGTTTTTCGTAGGATGGCAAACGGATATAGGTCTGCTCATCGCGATTGGACGCGGTATCGTCAATCTTTGCATCTGAACTGGGAAGAATGGTGACCACTTGAGGCACATCAGCATCTTCTGTATTAGCGTCATTGGATGCACAACTTGCAGGGTCTTTTTGATCTGTTCGCTGATAGGGGCTTAGTAACGCATCTATTTTCCCCGGTGAATCTATGCGGGTGGAATCTATTTCTCGCCAGCCTTCGGGAACGGCTTTACGAATAAATGCAGTGCCTCGAATATCAGTAATATCCGATACCTTCTCTCCATTAGCTATACGGTGGGCCAACTCAATAATTGCTCGCTCGGCATTACCATAAAGCAAAATATCAGCGGTGGAGTCCACCAATACAGAACGGCGAACTGAATCAGACCAATAATCGTAATGGGCTAGACGACGCAAACTGGCTTCGATACTGCCAATGATCAGCGGCACATGTTTGTAGGCTTCTTTGCAACGCTGGGAATAGACCGTAACAGCACGATCCGGGCGCTTACCACCTTCATTGTTTGGCGTATAGGCATCATCGTGGCGCACCCGGCGATCTGCCGTGTAACGGTTGATCATGGAGTCCATATTACCCGCGGTAACACCAAAGAAAAGATTGGGCTCACCCAGTTCCATAAAGGGCTTTTTAGAGGTCCAATCCGGCTGAGCAATAGTACCAACCCTAAAGCCCTGAGCTTCAAGGCTACGACCTATCACCGCCATGCCAAAACTCGGGTGATCTACATAGGCATCACCCGTAACGATAATAATATCGCAGCTATCCCAGCCCAACTCATCCATCTCTGCCCGAGACATAGGTAAAAATGGCGCCGTGCCATAACACTCTGCCCAGTACTTACGATGGGAGAAGAGCGGTGCTACGGTCAAAGGAACATATTGTTTTAAAGATTGGGACATAACCGTCGGAAAATCAAGAAAGTCCGCTCATTATACAGGAAGCTCTGATAGTTATGGTAATTAGCAGGTTATGCATACTACCTAGACTGGCCATACGCTCCCCTCTTACACCCTGTTTTCAATACGTCCAGACTAATTAAGCTTAACCAGCATTAAGTGACATAGTATTCTGAACTATAACTAATGTAGATTGGCATCACATACCAGCGGTCAATGATAAAGGACAGGTTCCCACATTATGAAAAAGTCTGTTAATAACGATAGTTACTTCTCTATTTCTAACAGGCAATATCCATGCTAACGAAGAAGTAGTACTTTATGAATGTTTCTATGACAGCGTGTACTGGACAGGTCGCGTAAAATCGGTCAAAACTGAAAGTGGTGACAACAAATGGGGACAGCTTAGTTATTAAAAACAGTAGCCCCCGAAGTTGGTGGCGGTCCAGGTTTTAGCGTATCTGTAGGTGGCCAGATGGGGCGTCAGGTAAGAATTACTGGGAAATGTTATCTAAATCAAGATTAGAAAGCTCATACAATTTCTATGGCATCTTATTGCTGTAATTAACACCTACAGAGAGAGAAATGAGCATAAAAAAATATCAGCGCAGCGGCCTTGCTTATGTTTTTTTCCCTCAGTACATTATGAACTGTCGTGTGTTTTAATACGCCTAATAATGACTATGCGTACACTTTATGGAATTTATCTCAATGAAAATACAACAACCAGAATCTGTCTTTCGCATGATTTTAGTGCTCTTAACCATTTTAGCTATTAGCGGATGCAACGATATCGCGGCTATGGCTCGTAAAGTCACGTATCCACCGGATTTTAACTATGTAAGCGCGCAGGAGTTTCGCTCACGGATGCATCAACTTGCCTTTCAGCTACAGCTGCTGGATCAGGCACTAGTAAAAGTCAATACCGAGCAATCTATTCAACAACAGCAAGTATTGGATGCGCTGCGCAATATTGAACGGATTGGGTCTAGCCTGCAAGCTGGTGAGGCGGGTTCGAGTCACCCTTTCATAGATGACTTTATGGATGATTTCGTGACCGATGTGGGAAAATCCCGCATAACCGCGTCTATGGAGCCAGCTAACTATTATAGAGCTGGTCGGCTTGCGGGTAGTTGCTTCAACTGCCATAAAGTTAACCGCTGAGTCCCCGGCGATTAGAGTAAGGATTGCCCTTAACTCTGAACACATGTGAATCACAACTAGCACATGATCAACACACCATGTATTTTTGGGATAATGTGGCTTCTGGCGCCTCTGATTTTAACGATGGCTGCAATGCAGTATTGCATGAATTCGCCCATCAGCTGGACTCCATATCGGATCAACCAATGGTGCATCTCCACTGCACCGTAATTGCTACAGCTCTTGGGCTAAGGTTTTATCCAGAGAATTTGAAAAGCTGAAATGGGCCAGTTTACAACATCATAAAACAACGATGGATGAATATGGTGCGACCAACCAGCAGAATTCTTTGCAGTTGCCACGGAAACATTTGTTGAGAAGCCTCAAAAGCATCCAAAGCTGTACGGAGAGTTAAAAGAATATTATCAAATTGATCCCCGTCAGTGGCATTAGGCTCATACATCAATTAATAAATTCGTTATGTCTATTTCAAAAGATCCAACGCCACTGCTTCCGCGACTTTAATACCATCAATACCAGCCGATAATATTCCTCCGGCGTAACCTGCACCTTCCCCTGCGGGGTATAAACCCTGGGTGTTGATATTTTGGTAGTCTTTTCCACGCCGTATGCAAATAGGGGCAGAGGTTCTGGTTTCGACACCAGTTAAAACCGCATCTGCCATGGAGAACCCTTTAATCTTCTTCTCAAATTCAGGTATCGCCTCACGAATGGCTTGAATTGCAAACTCTGGTAGCGCTTGGCTCAAGTCGCCCAAGGTAACACCGGGAGTATAGGAAGGAATAACTGACCCTAGCTCTGTAGAGGGTTTATCTTCCAGGAAATCACCGACCAGTTGTGCCGGGGCATTGTAGTTTTTTCCGCCTAGTTGATAGGCTGTGGCTTCCAGTTTCCGTTGTAGATCGATACCCGCTAACGGATGTTCTGGGTAATCTTTCTCTGGCTCGATACCCACCACAATAGCCGAGTTGGCATTGCGCTCATTACGTGAATATTGCGACATGCCATTGGTGACCACACTGCCCTCTTCTGAGGTAGCAGCAACGACAGTGCCACCAGGGCACATACAAAAGCTGTAGACACTACGGCCATTTTTGCAGTGATGGACCAACTTATAATCTGCCGCACCAAGAATAGGATGGCCTGCTTGCTCACCAAACCGGGCTTTATCGATAACAGATTGGGGGTGTTCGATACGAAAACCTATGGAAAAGGGTTTCGGTTCGATATAAACACCCTGCTCCAATAACATTTGAAAACTGTCTCTAGCGCTGTGACCAATAGCCAAAATAATGTGACGGCTATGTAGGGTTTCTCTTTCGCCTGAAGCGGAGGTAATGGTGACACCCGTAATCTGACCGCTTTCATTTTCACTGAGCTGTTTTTTACTGAGCTGGTCTTCACCGGTCTGGCGGTGAATAGTTTCTACTTTGCTACCAAAACGAATTTCCCCACCCAAAGCAATAATATCGTTGCGGATGTTTTCAACCATTGTCACTAATTTAAAGGTGCCAATATGGGGTTTGCTGACGTACATAATTTCTTCTGGTGCACCGGCTTTCACAAACTCGGTTAAGACCTTGCGACCCAGGTGGCGTTTATCCTTTACTTGGCTATAGAGTTTGCCATCAGAAAACGTACCTGCACCGCCCTCACCATATTGAACATTGGATTCTGTATTAAGCTTGCCTTCTCGCCACAACCCCCAAGTGTCTTTAGTTCGTTGCCTGACTTCCTGACCTCGTTCTAACACAATGGGTTTGAGCCCCATTTGCGCCAATACCAATGCCGCCAACATACCGCAGGGGCCAAAGCCAATCACTATGGGACGTTGCTGAGATTCTGAAGGAAAGTCCTCCGCTGCTTCTGCAACAAATTGATAACGGGTATCAGGGCTTGGGCGTACAAATAATTGATTGGCGAACTGATCTAATACACGCTTCTCTGCGACAGCTGTTAGCACCACATCCAATTGATAAATCAGCAGTATTTTGTGTTTTTTTCGTGCATCGTAACTACGCTTGAACAAGCTAAAACTCTGCAGTTCATCCGCGGTTATACCTAATTTATGAAGAATAGTGGCTTGCAACTCCTCATCAGTATGATCAAGGGGTAGTTGTAAATCACTGAGTCGTAGCATAGTGGTTTAGCGTCGCTGGTAGTTAAACTATGATTGGACTGATTTGTATACATGCCCAGAGGCCGAGATTTTAACATAAGAACGGTCACCATAGAGACCACCACAAACGCTGCTCACTCCCATTTTCTTAGGTTATTCCCGGTACTCAGATAGATATTCCCCACCCTGAAAAAATCATCTAATTTCATATATTCACCCCCCATTTCTATGTAATATCGCATCAATATCAACACAGCAGAGTAAAAAAATTGAGCAAATCAACTTCAAAAAAAATTATTGGCAGTGAAGAGTGGTGCTCCTTTCCTGAACTTGGAATTCCAGCCATTAAAGCCAGGGTCGATTCCGGGGCAAAAACTTCATCAATTCATGCATTTAATATCCAACCATTTCGTCGATCTGGGCAAACATGGGTAAGCTTTGAAATACATCCCATTCAAAATAACCGAAGAACGGTTATCCGGTGCGAACGACCAGTAATTGATAAGAGAGTAATTAAAAGCTCTAGTGGCTTGTCTGAAACAAGATATGTGGTAAACGCCCACCTAAAGCTTGGAGAAGAGCTTTGGGAAGTTGAGCTAACTCTAGCAAACCGTGATTCTATGGGGTTTAGAATGTTATTGGGCCGAGAGGCTATGCAAAACCGTCTTATAGTTGATCCATCAGAAAAAAATATTTTAGGTGAGATTAAAAGTGACGTCATTAGCTCTTTGTATGGTAAAGAAGAAGCGAATACGAGTGGACTAAAAATTGCCATTCTAGCCAGCAATGAAGAACTCTATAGCAATCAGCGGTTACTCGAAGCTGGCGAAGAACGAGGGCATGAAATGATCTTCCTTAACGCCAAGCAATGTTATATGAAGTTGGATGCGCTAGAACCTGAGGCCCACTACAGGGGAGGAAAACTACTGAATGATGTCAATGCAGTCATTACTCGTATTCGACCCAGTGTGACTTTCTACGGAACAGCTTTGGCACGACAATTTGAAAGTATGGGAATTTATACAACAAACTCCTCATCCGCTATCTCTCAGTCGAGAGACAAACTTTTTTCTCTACAACTCATGCTTAAAAGCGGCATTAATATACCCACAACAGGTTTTGCTAACTCACCTATGGATACTAATGACCTTATTGAAATGGTTGGAGGAGCTCCACTTATCGTGAAACTTTTAGAAGGAACACAAGGTAGAGGTGTTGTTCTAGCTGAAACAAAAAAAGCTGCTGAAAGCGTTATTAATGCCTTTAAATCTCTGAGGGCAAACTTGCTCGTTCAAAAATTCATTAAAGAAGCCAACGGTAAGGATTTACGTTGTTTTGTTATCGATGGAAAAGTCGTTGCTTCTATCGAACGAACAGCAGCACCTGGAGAATTTCGAGCAAACATACATCAAGGTGGGACTGCTTCCGTTATTAAAATTACTCCTGCAGAAAGAATTCTCGCCGTAAAGGCTGCAAAAACACTCGGCTTGCAAGTAGCTGGTGTGGATATTATTAGATCACAATCAGGTCCATTACTTCTGGAAGTTAATTCATCTCCCGGGCTTGAAGGAATAGAAACTGCAACAGGAAAAGACATAGCCGGAATGATTATTTCATCTATAGAAAAAAAGCTTAAATGGAAAAGGGGATTGCCTAACAATTAACCAAATAATTTCATTTGTACATACTTTTATGAGCATACAGATATGAAAAAGTATTTTGAAAATCTTGCCAAAGCCCTATTGGGGCAATCCTATAGTGATCTAGACTCCACAGAACAAAGGGTCATTGATAGCATTGCTGAACAAACAACCATTTCCGAAAATGTGAATGAAACTTTTAGAGACACTCTGACATTTGGTCAAAGAGTTGCAGACTCCGTAGCCGCTTTTGGTGGCTCGTGGTCTTTTATAGGGCTATTCTTTGCATTCATTGCCATATGGATTTTCACTAACACTTTCTGGTTAATATCAGATGAGCCTTTTGACCCATACCCCTTTATATTGCTCAATTTAGGGCTTTCTTCACTAGCTGCTTTCCAGGCGCCTATTATCATGATGTCACAAAATCGGCAGTCCGCTAAGGATAGAGTAAAACAAGATGCAGCCTTTGAGATTAATTTAAAACTTGAGCTGGAAATTCTCCGCCTGCATGAAAAAATTGATCGTATACATGAGAGTGGAGACCTCTCATGAAAATAATTGTTGCATTCACTCTACTTGTTACGTACCTCATTTGTATTCGTTTTGTAACTCAAACCATTACAAAAATAGGCTCTATAAAATCAGTTAAAAGCTATCGAATTAAATACATAAGTAAAACCGTGAATCTGGTTTTATCTGGGTTTTTTATTATTCTATTGTTTTTATTTCTAGGCATTGAATACTCACAACTATCACTATTTCTATCTTCAGTATTCGCTATTTTAGGTGTTGCATTGTTTGCCCAATGGTCGATTCTTAGCAATATAACGGCAAGCCTGATTATATTTTTTGCTTTCCCATACCGTGTCGGTGATGCTGTTAAAGTGATAGACAAAGATGAAGATATTTCAGGTGTTATCGAGGAAATCTCTCTATTTCATGTCATTATTAAAAAGCAGGGTGATCTCATCACCTACCCAAATACACTTATTTTGCAAAAAGCTGTTATAAAACTAGCACAGTTGCCAGACAGTCAATCCTTAAACAAAATTGAGGACCCTGACACCAAAGAATAGCAAACGATTAGGAAGCCTTTTTGTGATTAACTTTTTACGCACAACAATGAATTTCAGCAGTAACGATATTATTTCTGCCCTACTTCTTCTATTTATTTTTTTATTTGTTTATATCGCATTTAATTTTACCAAATGGCGAAATAACTGGATCAAAAGTAAACCCTTCCCAAAAAAGTGGGATTCACTATTAGCTGTTAATCTACCAATTTATTCTTCTCTTAATACTGAAGAGAAAAGAAGACTACAGAAATTAATTCAACTCTTTATCACCAAAAAACGATTTGTAGGCTGCGCCGGTTTAACGATTACCGATAACATGAAAGTGACCATCGCGGCTGAAGCCTGTTTATTACTACTTAACCATCCAAAAACAGCTGTCTACCCCAAACTTTATTCTGTGCTTGTATACCCGGGGGCATTTCGTACTGAGCGAGAACAGCAACAATCCGATGGTACTGTATCTATCGCCTCACATAACCTTTCAGGGGAATCCTGGAGCAATGGGAAAGTTGTTCTATCGTGGGATGATGTTGTTGCAGGTGCCTCTGACTTTACCGATGGTCAAAATGTGGTGTTACATGAATTTGCTCACCAATTGGATTCCCACTCAGGTTCCACTAATGGTGCGCCTCCACTTCGCCGCAAAACCTATGGCACCTGGTCTAAAGTGTTGTCTGAGGAGTTCGAAGACCTTCAAAAAGCCTGTTTTAGACGCCATAAAACAGTGATGGATCATTACGGCGCAACTAATCCTGCTGAATTCTTTGCCGTAGCTACAGAAGCATTTTTTGAGAAACCCAAGCAGTTATACCTAAAACATCAAGAACTCTACGAAGAACTACGCTTATACTACCAAGCAGACCCCAGACAGTGGCATCAATAAAATCATCGTTTTTCCATTTATCTTTTACCTAGGAGAAAATTACAATGAGTCATCAAACCAGTAGTGGTAGTTGTTTATGTGGAAAAGTAAACTACGAAGTCTCTGGTAATTTAGGTATTTTTCAATACTGCCATTGCAGTCGTTGCCGAAAATTTACTGGCAGTTCCCACGCAGCCAATATCATTATTGCCATTGAACATTTTAAATGGATATCGGGAGAAGAGTTAGTTGGAAGCTATATTCCCGAGGAAACCAAACATTTTGCCACTGCTTTTTGTAAAAATTGTGGCTCATCCCTTCCATGGCTAGGTAAGAGCAAAAAGGCCATTGTTGTACCTGCTGGCACCCTGGACACCGACCCTGGGATACGCCCTTCACAGAATATTTTTTGTGACTCTGATGCCCCATGGTATAAGGAAGCTAGTGAGTTACCCAAATACTCTAAGTTACCAAAATAGAATGAATTACCAAAAAGAAATACTTTAATGGTTTTAGAAAGACTCTTTATCTCATGTTCTTATTATTTCTCTTTTTTCTTATTCCACGGTCTTAATTTAACCTGAGGGAACTGTTGTAGTGGAATGATACTCCAACGCTCCACTACAACAGATTTTACAGCTTAAAATGACAGCAACTAAACCACTGATTAAAACAAGAATAGGTGCTTACCCGAAAAAGAAAAATAGCTTCTTGTTGTGGTTTTTTACTTTCTTCCTCATGCTCTATTTTGTTTCAAAAGGGTATGCATCAGAAATCCAATCACCTACTGATGAAATAAAAAAATGGCATTTTTCAAGCGGCCCTAAACAAACTCAAATGTTAGAGTTGTTCACCTCTGAAGGCTGTAGTAGTTGCCCTCCAGCAGATCGCTGGTTGAGCAACTTGAAAAACTCTCCCGATTTATGGGTAAGTGTTATTCCCATTGCTTTCCATGTGGATTATTGGAACAGCTTAGGTTGGAGAGGTCCATTTTCTTCACGAGAAAACAGTTTACGACAACGAACCTACCGCCAGTTACGTTATGTAAATGGTGTTTACACACCTGGTTTTATTTTGAATGGATTAGAATGGCGTGGCTGGTTTAACCGCAACCCCATACCCAACAGAACACATAAAGATGTGGGAGAGCTATCGTTAGAAGCAACGAAGCTCAATAACAAAATATTATTTGATGCCAATTTTATGCGCCCGGGTGCAGCCGGCACAAAAATATACCGCTCCACTTCATCCAGCCAGCTAACACTGAATGTGGCGCTACTGGCAATGAATAAAAAAACTGATGTGCCCTTGGGGGAAAATAAAGGAAAAACGCTTCATCATGATTTTGTTGTTACAAACCTACAGTCGATACCCTACCCGGTTGCATCAGTAGTTGATGAGGAAAATCGGCCTCTTAATTGGCAGGGGGAATTAGATTTAAACCTTTGCACAGAATGCGCCGTTGCGGCCTGGATAAGTGAAACGGGTAATCAGCAGCCTATTTAGGCTACTGGCGGTTATCTTTGGTGATAAAACTCATGTTAATAACAGGCTATCTAAGCTACCTCGCCAACACGAAGTCATATATAAACTACCGTACATAAAGCTATATCAACGTACTGAAGCTAAACCTGCTACCAACTTATTGGTCGCTTTATTCAATACTTCAGTTACGACCTCCTGGTACTGTTGTTCATCTGCATGTAATTCATAATGATCGATATCTGCTCGATTTTTGCTAGAGCCCAGACTAAGCCAGCTAAGAGTCTTTTCCACAAAACCCCCAGTCTTATCTGAAGATTTTATAATCACCTTCATATCGCCCACTTCACTACTGCTTCGTAGAGACTGATCCAATACAACATTCACCACAGGGTTAGAGCAATAACCTTCACACCTAGAGGCCTTAAGCCCATAAAACTGCATTCTGGAACCGGCTCTAACCCTGATCATCGGCTCAACCACAATATCTGTCACCACCTTCAATGTAGACTTAACCTGTTGCCTTGTATGGGTGACATATAAGGTCACATCCATAACCGAAGCATTCATTTCATTGAGAATATTACTTATTTCCTTACCCCTGTTTTTTTTAACTTGATTTCCGATATCTCCATATTCCCAACCGGCATAGCCTATATCTAAATAACCGCCATCTAAAGAACGATTAGGATCGGATACCTTTAGACCAGTCGGCACTACATGAGTAGCCTCCAAGCCTGATGGTGGTGTTTGTTTAAACTGAACTTCTGAGTTCATAAATTTTTGATACGTGGGCGAGATCTCAAGTGACAGCATCGGCAATACATTTATACCCTGATGCTTTAACCCTTCGACAAAAGTGCTATAAACCTGATCGGTAATAAGCTGTAAGGTCTCATCTGTGACACCAATTAATCTGGCATCAACCACCACATTTTTTTCACTATCATCATTTAACTCAGGTGGGTTGTCTTTAGTAAAAAAAACCACCCGAAAATATGGCACCACAACAGGGTCTTCACTACGAACTACCTCTGCGCTACCAGAGACCTTTACACCTGAAACTTTTACACCTGAAACTTTTACACCTGAGACTTTTACAACACTGACGTCCGGAACGGACAACGAGTCATTATTTTTATGGCTAATTTCAGCCACAGTTTCATGGGCTGCCCCAATCTCAACAATAGGTGCAGCAGTCTCTTTTTGAAATGGCCAACATCCTGATAATGCCAGCAATACAACTAGCATCGGTATAACACGCATTCCTATTCCCTAAATTTGACACTTCCTAATTGTGATGCTGGCCAATCAGAAAATCTAAATCAGCCCCATTTTTTTCTGCCCACTTGTTAGTGAAGCCACTAGCTTACCCGTGGCGTCCTTAAGCGTTTCAGTTACAACCTTCTCATATTTAGCCGAATCAGCATGAAGTTCATATCGGTTAGTGCTGTTGTATTGAGCATTTTTTCCAGGTGTTAACCAAGTTAGTGCCGCAACGGCTATATCACCAGCTTTATCACCTGATGTGGTTGTTTCACGCAATTCACCCACCTGCTGTGTTTTGTACACAGGTTGACCTAATCTAGCATTAGCAACTGTATTCGGGCAGTAACCAACACATTTAGACGATTCCAAACCGTAGAACTGCATGACAGACCCTGGAGTCACTGTTGTCGTTTGGCCAATACTAATACCTGTTACAACTCGAAGCGTTGATTCTACTCGCTGGCTTAAGTAAGTAACATACAGTGTCACATCCATTAGAGACGCATTCATCTCTTTCATGATGTTACTAATTTCCAAACCACGGGTAATTTTAGTATCGGAGGCTTTCATTCCAGAAGGCGTGACATAAACAGCATCTGGCCCAAATAATGCCTTATCCTTATACAGGGTCTGCCCTTTAAACTTCTGATAGGTAACTGATTTTTTCAGGGATGAAGCGGGAAGTACCTCAATGCCTTTTTGTTTCATTTGCGCCACAAAATTTTTATAGGCCTGATCAGTAATACGTTGTAGCGCTTCATTATCGACCCCCACCAATTTAGATTTAATAATGACTTTGTCACCGCCATTACCAGTAAATCCACCGGGGTTGTTTTCCGTATAGTATGCTACACGAAAGTAAGGCACGACAGCACGGCTCTCGCCCTGAACTGCTTTAGTACCACTCACTTCAACATCCTTGGTCTTGGAAAGTCCCATAAACCCACTTTTTTTAACGGTAGGTGCTACATCGTCTGCTTGTTTAACCGGTGCACAAGCTGATAAAACCAACAATGCTGATAAAACTAATATAAAGCGCATTTTTACTCCCTAGATGTTCTTAATATTAAAAGATTAAAGCTATCCCCTTGGCCGAAGTAATCTAAGCCTGGTCAGAAAGTGCGAAGTAAACTGGATAATTGCCTGATCGGTCAAGAACATTTCTCCCTATTTCCTAACAACCTCTTTTTTCATGACAGAAAAATGTTGAACAACTACACTTTACCTCCAATGGAAGCAGAATATGTTGATATAGTTATTGTCGGTGCTGGATTATCAGGCATTGGGGCTGCCTGGCATTTGAAAAATAAGTGCCCAAACAAACGTTATCTTATTCTTGAAAGTAGAAACACTCTGGGAGGGACGTGGGATTTATTTCGTTACCCAGGTATTCGTTCAGATAGCGATATGTTTACCATGGGTTACCAATTTAAACCGTGGCAAGACAACCGTACCATGGCCGATGGTGCGTCTATTCTCAATTATGTAAAAGAAGCTGCATCAGAAAATGATATAACCCAACATATACGCTATGGCCATAAATTAACCACTGCTTCGTGGTCAAGTGAGAAGGCCATATGGACCCTCACAGCTCAATGTCAACGAACGGGGACCATAACAAAAATTCAATGCCAATTTTTACTTATGTGTGCTGGCTACTATCGCTATGACGAAGGTTACCGTCCTGAATTCAAGGGCAAAGAAAAGTTTCAGGGAACGCTCATCCACCCCCAACACTGGCCAGAAGATCTGGATTACAGTAACAAAAAAATAGTCGTCATTGGTTCCGGAGCGACAGCAATAACATTAGTGCCTGAACTGGCAAAGAAAGCACAGCATGTCACTATGTTACAACGTTCTCCTTCTTATATTTTGTCTCTACCTGCTAAAGATAAAATAGCAATCTTCCTGAAAAAAGTTCTGCCGCTAAAATGGGTATATGCGTTAATTCGAAAGAAGAATATTGGCCGCCAACAATATTTATATCGGTTAACCCGCACTCATCCGGAAAAAATAAAAAGCTATATCTCGAAAATGGCCAAGAAAATTTTAGGCCAAAATTACGATATCGATACCCACTTTTCTCCTTCCTATAACCCTTGGGATCAACGCCTTTGCTTTATCCCCGACAATGACTTTTTCAAATCCATACAATCAAATAATGCGACCGTTCTCACAGATCAAATAGATAGTCTTACTGAAACGGGCATTCAACTTCAATCTGGCGACAAAGTAGATGCTGACATCATTGTTACCGCAACGGGCTTTAACATTGAAATATTGGGAGGCACAGAATTTTCTGTAGATGGTAAAAATGTCGACTTTTCTAAGACCTATACCTATAAGGGTATGATGTATTCCGGTGTACCTAATATGGCCTCGATCTTTGGGTACATTAATGCATCCTGGACACTGCATTTGGATTTAATCGCCGAATACGCCTGTAAATTAATCAATCACATGGATACGACTGAAACACAACAATGTACACCGACACTTAGAGAAAAAGCTAGTTCATTGACCAGTGTTTTCCATGACTGGTCACCCATTAAATTAATATTTTCCAATAGATCGAAAAGCTGTAAGTGTTTAGCCTCGACCCCCAACAGCTCTTTAGCTTGATCGTTAATAAGTAGTGAAACTCCATCAATAGGACCTGGCTTATATCCTTCCTTAACAAGCGCCTGCTGTATTTTTGAAATACGCCCTGCGGTCATATTGGTTTCACACAAGATAGAACGCCATTGCATATGCCCATCGGTAACCAGATTTTTCTGTGTCACGTTCTTATACACGGCAGGTATTGCTGTGCGCTCTTCACGTGCTTCAGACACCAGCTCTTTCACTTTTACTGCTTCATACTTCGCAGGAATATCTATTTTGCGAACAGATGCTGGAGTAGCTACCACTTTCCGGGTCACTGTTTTGTACTTCGCTGGCTCATTTACCAAGCAAATTTTTGCACCGGTACGGGTATGACGAGACATTGAAGTGTCATGAACTTCATGCCAGACAAACTGCTCACCCTGAACCAATTCCTGCTTCGTTACTGTCATATATTCTTCAGGAATCTCCTGGGCAACTTGTTTTGAATCCTCTACGAGCTTTTTAACTTTTACCATTTCATATTTCGCAGGAATTTCAATAACACGAGTAGTTGCTGGAGAAACTAAAACCTTTTTAGTAATGGTTTTATAGGTTGCAGGGACTTCAACCAAACACATAATTTCACCGGTGGCTTCATTAATACGTTGAATCGGGCCTGTACCCTTCTTCCATATAGTATGAGCTGGTTTATCCAATACTTGCTCTGTTTGAATCTCATACACAGCTGGCACATTTTCTACACGCTGAGATGCAGCTGAGACCATGACTGATTCTTCTGCCCACTCATAACGAGCTGGCTCAGTCATAATTTTTTGAGCCGCCTGTTTTACTAATACATTTTCTTTCACTGTCTTGTATTCAGCAGGTTTAAAGTGCTCGTGATAACACATTCCTGGTGTTGAAGCTGAAAGATCTATGCCACCGGCTTTCGCTGCACCCAATATTTGTTCGCTAGCTGGTGCCGCACTTCGAGATAGATCTGTTCTCCAGGTATTACGCTCTTCTCTTACCAAAATAGTTTCACTTTCTGTTCCGTAAACCGCAGGAACTGTTTCTAGTCGAGAAGATGCCTCTTTGGTCAAAACTTTCTTTTCAACCCACTGATATTTTGCATCGATTAGCTTAATTTTTTCACTTTCGTCTTTTACCTTTATTTGAATTTGTTCCTGCTCATAAGTAGGTTCTACCCAAACTCGAGCGTAACACTCACCAACCTTCGCACTGGGTGGCAATAAGGTGTCGTCGGCCATGGAATTATTTTGAGAAGAAGATGTTTGAGACTGCTGCTCAACCATTGCAGCTGCTTTCTTCACTTCCATTTCCTTTGCGGAAAGAATTTTTTCTCTGCTTTCTATCTGCTTTTCACGTTCCATGAGTTCACTTTGGGTTAACTGCTGATCGTTACCCGTTCCTGCACAACCTGCCAATGCCATAATGGCTAATGACAGAGGTAATACGGCTATTTTTTGATTTCCTTTTTTCATGACCTGTTTGCTCCTCACAACAATAATGCTAAAAACTGCACTGGTAGGAAGAGCCTGATAAATAAACATGCCCTTCAGAGACTTGCAGCTTCCACCATCAACCCCTCTGTTCACAATAGATTAAGGGGTATCTTTACGTTGTTTTTACAAGGGATCTCAGGGTATTGGCTGGCCAAAATACGCGTGACATGTGGTTATGCCTTCATCATAAGGTTTAGTTTTTCAATCACGTCCTAATGTTTATTTTTTACATTCAAAACCATCGACTATCTTGTTTTGTATCAAAACCTGTATCGGGACAGTTCTACCAAGGCCGTGTACAATATCCGCCTCTTGAAATCTGGCTTCCTAAGCTATGGCAGACAACAATACCGCTATGACAAACGATAAAACCACACACTTCGGTTTTAAGACCGTACCCGTTGAAGAAAAAGCCTCTCGTGTAGCTGATGTATTCCATTCAGTGGCTGGAAAATATGATCTCATGAACGACCTGATGTCCGGAGGTATTCATCGCCTATGGAAGCGCTATACCATCGAACTGTCTGGGGCCAGAAAAGGACATCGAATACTCGATATAGCCGGTGGCACTGGAGACTTAACAGCCAAGTTTTCCAAGCTCGTTGGCCCAACTGGAGAGGTTATTCTAGCCGACATTAATGACTCAATGCTCAAGGTCGGCAGAGACAAACTGGTCGATAAAGGCTATGCCAGCAACGTACGCTACGCACAGGCCGATGCTCAATATTTGCCCTTTCCAGACAATACTTTTGACTGTATTACCATTGCCTTTGGTTTACGTAATGTCACGGATAAAGATCTAGCACTACGTTCCATGAATCGTATCCTTAAACCAGGTGGTCGCTTACTCGTATTAGAATTTTCAAAACCCACCAACGGTATGCTGGAAAAAGCTTACGATTTCTACTCTTTTAGCCTACTCCCTAAAATTGGTGGTTTGGTCGCGAATGACACGGAAAGCTATCAATACTTGGCGGAATCCATTCGTATGCATCCGGATCAGGAAACCTTGAAAGAGATGATGGGTGAGGCGGGTTTTGTGAATACGGAATACCACAATATGACCGGTGGTATTGTTGCGCTGCATAGAGGTTTTAAACCTTGATCTTCGACTTTTTTTCAAACAACTCATTAAACACCGTAAAAACCTCGGCGTTAATGACTGTGGAATCTGTCATCAACAAAGCCCTGGAATATGACCCTGCAACCCAAAATGCCATGGGTGAACTGGCAGGAAAAGTCCTCGCCATAGAATGCACTCTGCCACCTTTGACGTTTTACGCTGTTCATAGTGAAACGGATATTAGCCTTTTAGGGCAATATGAAGGCGAAGCCGATACAACCCTTCGTGGCAGTTCCTTATCATTAGCAACGCTGGCTATCGATGGACAAGATCGGGTGTCATTTTTTGATACCGGTGTTGAAGTCCGTGGCGACCACGATTTATTGCGACAAATACGAAAGATTCTAAAAAACCTGGATATCGATTGGGAAGCCGCCCTCTCCCAACTTATTGGCGATGTTCCGGCTCACCTTATTGGCGAATCCCTACGCACTTCAGCTAAATGGCAAAAAGATACCGTGGAAAGAGCCAGTAGTGCCGCGGCTGAATTCAGTCAGGAAGAAGTGCGACTGACACCCAGTAAGAATGAAGTAGACCATTTTAATGGTGAGGTGAAACACCTTGCTAATGATGTAGACCGACTGGCTGCACGGATCAACAAATTAAGTGTGGTATTAGATAAAAACAATGGAGATAGCTAAAGGTGTCACGTATTAACCGTCTGGCTACTATTCTGCGCACTGTTACCCGTTATCGCCTTGACACCTTCCTTGATAAAGAAAAGCTGCCAAGAAGTATTCGGCTGTTACTTGCAGCTAATAAATTTCTGCCCGAGGCGAAACAACCCCGCGGTGAGCGCCTACGTCATGCTTTGGAGGACCTTGGCCCTATTTTCATTAAATTCGGTCAATTGCTGTCCACACGACCCGATCTTATTCCCCCTGATATCTGTGCCGAATTAGACCAACTACAAGATAATGTCGCACCTTTCGACAAAGATCAGTTCGTTTCTATTGTAGAAGAAGCCCTTGGCGACAGTATCGACAATCTGTTCCTTCAATTTGATCGAGAGCCATTAGCCTCAGCCTCAGTTGCACAGGTACATTCAGCGGTATTGCATGATGGCCATGAAGTTGTTGTCAAAGCGATTCGTCCCGGTATTGAAAAAACCATAGAACAAGACATCAAATTGATGTTCTCCATGGCCAAGTGGTTAGAAGCTAACACCATTGATGGCCGCAGAATGCGACTGACAGAAGTCGTCAACGACTACCGCAATACCATTTTTGATGAGCTGAACCTGCAACGGGAGGCAGCCAATGCCTCTATGCTGCGCCGTAATTTTGATGGTTCACCCATGCTCTATGTGCCAGAAATTTACTGGTCACACACCAACGAGAAAGTGATGGTGATGGAGCGTATTTATGCCACCCCCGTCACCGACGTTGAAACTCTGCAACAACACAACACCGACTTTAAAGTACTGGCCGAACGCGGAGTGGAAATCTTTTTCACCCAAGTGTTTGAGCACAATTTCTTCCATGCCGATATGCACCCTGGCAATATTTTTGTCGACCCCAGCAACCCCAAACAGCCCAAATATCTGGCAGTGGACTGCGCTATTATCGGTACATTGGCAGAAGCTGATCAGTACTACCTGGCCCGAAATCTACTGGCTATTTTCCGCCGTGATTACCGCCAAGTGGCAGAATTGCACGTCCTTTCTGGTTGGGTACCAGAAAATACCAATGTCGGCGAATTTACCGCAGCCATACGCACGGTGTGCGAACCTATTTTTGAACGCCCACTACGGGAAATATCCTTCGGCCAGCTACTGGTCAGCCTATTCCGCACCGCCCGGCGTTTTGATATGGAAGTACAGCCTTCACTGGTGCTACTGCAAAAAACCCTGCTCAATATTGAAGGATTAGGCCGCCAGCTCTATCCTGACCTAGATTTATGGGCAACAGCGCACCCCTTCCTCGAACGCTGGTTAAAAGAACGCTTTCAGCCCAATGCTTTAGTAGAACAATTAAAACGCCATGGCCCGGAATGGTTAGAGCAATTCCCCCAAGTCCCTCAGCTTATTTTTCAGGGCCTTGAGCGACTCCAGTCTGGCGAACAAATTGCTCCTAAACCCAGGGCACCCATTCAAGTTATTAAGCCTAAAAGCCGAATAAAGACCTGGGGAGGCTCCGCTCTTGTCGGTATTGGCTTAGGCATAGCTTTCCCCCACTGGGCAGAAAGCGCGCAACAAATGCCCGTGAGTAGCCTGATTTTGGCTGGCTTTGGAATATTACTGTTACTGCTTCGATAAATAATCCATATTGCCCATATAACCACAGCTGTCATAATGGCACCCATGACTGATTTTCTTGATGAAATAACCTGGGATAAAGACGGATTGCTCCCTGCAGTAGCGCAGGATGCAAAGACTGATCGTATTCTAATGGTTGCCTGGATGAACCGGGAATCTCTTGCCTTAACAGCAAAAGAACAAAGAGCCGTGTACTGGTCTCGCTCCCGCCAAAAATTGTGGCGCAAAGGTGAAGAGTCTGGTCATGTACAACATGTGAAAGAAATACGGTTAGACTGCGATAGCGATGTTATCGTGTTAAAAATTGAACAGGTTGGTGGAATTGCCTGCCATACCGGGCGAGAATCCTGCTTTTATCGGGTATTACAAGATGGCACATGGCACACCGTTGACCCGGTACTAAAAGACCCCAAGAATATTTATTCATAAGAGCAGATTTACTCATAAGTGGTAATAACTTATATGGCCAATGATGTACTTAAACAGCTAACCGATGTTTTGGAAACGCGCAGAAATGCTTCGCCAGAAGAATCTTATGTTTCCAGCCTTCACCATAAAGGCCTAAACAAAATTCTTGAGAAGGTTGGAGAAGAAAGCATTGAAGCCATATTGGCGGCACGAGATGCTGAACAAAGTGGCGAAACAGACAAACTGATCTATGAAACGGCTGATTTGTGGTTTCATTCCTTGGTAATGCTGTCCCACCTGGGTGAAAATGCTCAATCAGTTTTGGATGAGCTGGAACGACGCTTTAACTTGTCTGGCCTTGAAGAAAAGGCCAACCGCAACCAAAATTAACTAATAGCAATAAGATAAAGAGAGATTTTTATGGGATTTGGCTGGCAGGAACTGTTAATTATTCTGGTCATTGTTGCCTTAATTTTTGGCACTAAAAAGCTGCGTAATATTGGCTCTGACCTCGGTGGTGCTGTTAAAGGCTTTAAGGACTCAGTGGCTAAAGAAGAGGGAGAGAAAGAAGAAAGTACCTCGTCTGAGCAAATTAGTGATGAAAACAGTCAGCCCGAAGAAAATCGTGCTGAAGCTACAGCTGAGAGCAAACCCAAAGATCACTAACCGCTAAGGTAACTAACTACCCTAATGTTTGATATCGGTTTTTTAGAAATTCTAGTTATCGCAGTGATTTCACTGATCGTGATGGGGCCAGAACGCCTACCCCAAGCCCTCAGAACATTTGCACTTTGGTTTGGCCGTATAAGGCAGCAATTTCGCTCTGTTCGCGCAGAACTTGAAGATGAAATCGGTATCGATGATGTTCGCCGCCAATTACACAACGAAAACATTCTCAAAGACCTAGAAGACGCTAAAAATAACATAGCAGACACTATGAATAATAATAGTCCTGAAGCTGATCAAACTGAAGCTGATCAAACTGAAGATAATAAATCAGAAAAAAACAGCGCTTCAGATAAAGCCCCCTCCCCTGATGACTATCAAACTGATAAGAATCAAACTGGTAAAAATCAAAAATGACGGATCAGGATTTTTTTAGCCAGTCGTTTCTAGCTCATATTGTTGAATTAAGAAATCGGCTCATTCGTTGTATTGTCGTCGTATTAGTCATCTTCATTGGGCTGTTCGCCTTTAGTAACGACTTATATCTTTATATTTCTGAACCACTCAGAGCACAACTACCAGAAACATCGACCATGATCGCCACTGATGTGGCCTCACCGTTTCTCACCCCATTCAAGTTAACTCTAGTACTTTCATTTTTCGCAGCTATGCCCTTTATTCTCTATCAAGTCTGGGCTTTTACTGCACCGGGACTGTACAAGAAAGAAAAAATCATCATGCTACCGCTGTTTTTTTCTAGCGTGTTTCTGTTTTATGGTGGTATGGCCTTTGCGTACTATGCAGTATTTCCCTTGGTTTTCCTGTTCTTCACCAGTATTGGCCCAGAAGGTGTAGCAGTGATGACGGACATTAGAAGTTACCTTGATTTCGTTCTCAAGCTGTTCTTTGCTTTTGGACTTAGTTTTGAGATACCCATTGCCGTCGTCATTCTTTCTTGGGTAGGCGCGGTAAATCCAGATGAGTTAGCCAAAAAACGGCCTTACGTTTTTGTCCTCTGCTTTGTGCTCGGTATGTTGCTGACGCCACCAGATATTATTTCCCAAACACTACTAGCAGTGCCTATGTGGCTCTTATTTGAAGTAGGTATTTTCTTTGGGCGATTAGTTCGTTCAAGAAAGCAGGAAGAAGCCTAAACGTTAAATAACTAAAGTATTCTCTATTCTTAGCACTAAAGGACCTCTGAAAAACGTAGGCGAAAAGAGGGAGTTTATACATCATAAATGACCGATTTGAGCCAATTTTTACCAAAAGTAGGCGCACTAGCGACGCAGCAATCGCAACGCAGGTAGTTTTTCAGGGGTTCCCTAACGATTAACCAAACTCCAAAGTTTATCTATACCCTGTTGAAGAATATGCAACTCTTCGGCTAATGGTCCTTGGTATTGTTCACTATGGCTTTTCCCACCATGATATTTTCTGCCAAGCAGCCTGACAAAATCTATATCTGGATGACCATAGGCCGCATATTCCCAATCCAGAAGAAAAATCTCTCCATCTGACACCACGATATTTTCGGGAACAAGGTCATGATGATTTATCACGGGTTGCCATTCTGCTTGATCTATCATGTCAGCGGCTTGAATCAGCTCTTTAAGATATACCTTCTCAACCTGCTGAAGTGACTCGGGTAGCTGCTGGATATAATGCTGACAGTACACAACATAATTTCTTTTTTTACTGTTTTTAGGCAGTCGAATCTTTTGGATTTTATCCAGTAAATTCTGCAACTTGCACAAATTCTGATTATTTTTCAGGTCATTCTCTTGCCAGCAATCTCCATCAATATATTTGGACACCAAAACTTGTTCAGATACAAAAAATATTTCTGGCACACAACCTAATGTGGAAACCAGAGACAATATCTCTGATTCACGCCTACGATTAATACCTAGATTACTGCTATTTTCTGCATTAACCCTAACAACTACTTCACCGCAATCTGTTTCGACCATAAAAGAGCGATTGGTTTTTCCCCCATATAGCTCTCTTACTAAAACAGGTTTTGTGGTCAAAGGCATATCCCAACATTGCCAATCCGACAGTGCCTTTAATAACCGTTCATCAACAGTATTCAAGGTGAGCAACTCGGTAACGGAATTACTTCGCTTTGTTGTTTATAGGTTTTTTTCCAGCTGATATAACCAACAGCGGCCAGAATTACATACAAAACAAACAACGCAACGGTCTGGTATAACTCTCGATCCAAGTAAAGATAAATCGATGCAGCATCAATGACGATCCAGTAGAGCCAGTTTTCCAAAATTTTTCGTGCCACCATCCAGGTGGTTAATACTGCACCCCAAGTAGTGAATGAATCTAAATAAGGTAAGCGAGCATCAGTCTTTGCTGCCAATAAATAACCTGAAACAATCGAAATTAGAATGATAGAAAAAATAGCAAGAAGGTGCAGCTGAGGCCTCCAAGATGATATTTGAACACCCTCATGGTTCTGCCCCCCCCTACGCCATTGGTACCAGCCATAAACGGCCATAATCAGATAATAAATATTCAGAAGTGACTCCATATACAACTGAACATCACCGAAAATCCAGGTATAGATAGCAGTACTAAAGAAAGCGCAGTACCAACACAGGCTGTTTTCTTTTAGCGCAAATAACAAATAGGCAATGGAAAAAGCCACTGCCACGGTTTCTAGACCTACCCAATCCAGAGTCATCCAATCTAAAGGAAGCCAGCCTATAACTTGGTCAAACACCAGCTATTAGGCCTCATACCCGGGAATATATTTCACTACATACACTGCCATACCAAACTCCTTGTAACAGGCTAAGATCGTTTCCTGTACAGCTTGCATGGCATGCTCATACTCACCCTGAACCACGGTACTGGTAGGGAATGTGGTAATTTTGAGATCGCTGTATTGATTTATTTTCTCAATAAACCCATCAATAGGAGGAATAAAATCCTCTCGATTGGGATACATACTGACATCAACAGTTAATTGCATCTTTTTCCTCCACTAACTTTGCTCTGCGCTAATTAAGGAAGCCATAACCAATCAGTTAAAACACTAGATTGGCCATGGTACCTGATCATTAAAAACGATATTTGGCTGTTGCCCCAACTATCCTTGGCTCACCATATTGATAGTAAGGTTCAGTAGCGTAAAAGTTGCGTGGATCATTACCAAAACTGCCAAAACCACGAACGATAACATCCCTGTCTGCCAAATTACGCCCCCATAATGAGACTTCCCAATCTGCCAAACGGTAATTAAGGCGTGCATTTACCAATTCATAACGATTGGTTTTTGCATTGTGTCGAGGCGATAAATAGAACGACTCCTTACCTTCCAATTCCAACCCAGCTGTCAAGTTACGGGTCAGTGCAACTTCAGCACCGATAGCAAACTGATAAGACGGCGCATGAGCCTGCTCACGGCCATCTAAATCTTTAGCAATACCATTAGCAGGATCCGCTTCCACATGGCTAAAGCTTTCAAAGTCTTTAAAGGTTGCACGAAGCAATCCCAAACTGCCGTAAAACTGTGCAATATCGGAGGCTAACCAAGTAAATTCCAGCTCCGCTCCATAGTTTGCTCCCTTTTCAGCATTATCAATAAAATCGGTAAAACCACAGGGACAATCGTTACCAGAAATGGGTTCAACAAGTGACTGCTTAACCTGCAATTCTCTCCGCTTTTGATAAAACAACGCCAGTTGGGTTTGTAATGTTCCATCCAGCCAGTTGCCCTTAATACCTATCTCAAAATTCCACATATATTCCGTATCAAAGGAACGTGAAGATGCAGCCAATGAAGGATCACTATTCACCCCTCCCGCTTTATAGCCACGTGATACCAAACCATAGACCATAGTGTTATCAGTAATATGGTATTCGAGTCCTAACCGGCCACCCCACAGGCGTTCGCCCTTATCATTGTTGACACCATCACTATCCCAATAATCGGCGTTACGATACTCCAAGCGCAATCCACTGGTTAATCTTAGATTATCGGTAAGTTGAGAACCCAGCTGGCCATATATCGCGTAATTTTTGGTATCGAAATCACTGACAAAGTCGCCAGGATTGAACGTATATTCACGCAATAAAGATTCCTCTTGATCCCGGTAATAAACACCCAACACCCAGTCCGTAGAATCATTAAACAATAACCCCTGATCATTGGACACTAAACGCAAATCAACAGTTTTTGTCTCGCGATCCCGAAGGTAGTTATCAAAGGAAGAATAGGCCCAACCATCACAGGGTTGCCCTGAGCAAATATCTGTAAACGTCCAATCTTCATCATAGCTGTATTCAAGATTGCTCTCGGCATAGCTAATCTGGGAAACCACATCAAATTGCTCTGCGCCTTCCCAAGTCGACTCCACAGCAAATGCTGTAGATTCCTGGCGATCATGACCGGGCTCATCCGATAAAGTATGGAGATTGTTATCTAATGAAAAACTGTCATAGCCATTATCAGCATCTAGGTAAAAGCTAGTAAACTTCACCTCCAGTTCATCATTGACCTGCCAGTGCAATTTACCCCGAACAGTTTGCTCGTCGATATTATTGGTGTCGTCACGATTGAGGAAATCGTTTTCCATATAGCCGTCACTTTTATGCTGCTGCACAGCCAAGCGATAACCCAGATTATCCGTCACAGGGCCACTGATCACACCACTTACCGTTCGAGTTTCGTATTCGGCAAAAGATGTTTCGAAATTCCCCTCAAAACTTTCAGACGGATCGTTTGATTTCATATCAATCAAACCTGCCAGAGCATTCGCACCAAAGAGCGTGCCCTGTGGCCCTCTAAAAATTTCTATTTGCTGAACATCCAGTGTAGTTGCTGCGCCACCAATACCGCTGAAATCAATGCCATCGACCAAAATACCCACTGAGGGGTTCACCGGTTCAATAAACTGACTACGTTCACCGATACCTCGAATTTGAAAAAATCGGCCCCGAGAAGCACCACTGGAAAAGTTCACGTTGGGAACTAGATTTAACACCTGCTCCAAATGCTGTGCACCACGGCGATGAATTGTTTCACTATCAACCACGCTAATACTGTTGCCGGTATCCAGTAAATTCACATCACGGAATTCAGCCGTGACGACAATTTCTTCAAAAACAGAGCCCTCAGCTTCTTTAATAACAGAGCTTTCAGCTTCTTCAGAAAAAGAGTCTTTAGCTGGAATATTTTCAAGAACATCAGTGGCATAACCACTATGAGATAAGAATAGAATGGTGGCCAAAAGGCCGGATTTAAAAGGTAATAATGTATTCACTTACATGAGCCTCGTTAACGTAGGTTAATGAGACCCGGATATGGGAAAGATGGAACGATACTAAATCAACAGTACTTATCTAAAAGATTGTTCATCAATGATGCTAATTGAACAAATACAGACTGTTGCGCCCTATCCCTACGCCGGTACTATCCGGATCAGGTTCAAAGGGTCCATCCGAAGATGTCTCAGGCTTTCGCCCCCCCTTAGGAAAATCGCTTAGCTTTTGACAAACAGATTGATCAAGCACTTCACGACGGTGCAATTCTACTTCAATAGCTTACTAACTCAATCACTATTTTTAGAGGTATCCTTTAGATAATTTTCGAATACCGTATCTCGGTAGATTGCTTAATATATGCATCAAATGTCATGCAAATACGACGAATTAATAACCGCCCAGCCAAACTGACACGAATACCTGTACCAGTCATTTCCACCAAGCCATCTGCAACCATAGACTGTAGCTGCTCCAACTCTTCAGCAAAATATTCTCTACAATTTATGGAAAATTGCTTATCAATATCCGCAAAATTCAATTCAAAATGACAGATTAATTGCTTGATCACTTCCTGTCGCAACAAATCATCATCACTCAACTCAAAACCACGGGCTACCGGTAATTTACCGGCGTCTACCGCATTTTGATAATCTTCTATTTGCTTGTGATTCTGAGCAAATACATTGTCGATAGCACTAATAGATGAAACGCCAAAGGCAACCAAATCACAGCCACCATGAGTGGAATAACCCTGGAAGTTACGCTGTAACACCCCATCCCTCTGGGCCACTGCCAGCTCATCATCAGGCTTGGCAAAATGATCCATACCAATATAAACATAACCGGCATCGAGTAACTTCTCTGTCATCCGTTCCATCATCAATAATTTTTCCTCTGCACTAGGCAGTGCAGATTCATCCAACTGTTTTTGCACTTTAAACAGATGTGGCATGTGAGCGTAGTTAAATACAGACAGTCGATCAGGGTCGAGGTCGATAATACTGTCCAAAGTACTGGTAAAACTCTGCCAGGACTGATGGGGCAAGCCATAAATTAAGTCCATGCTGACAGAGTGAAAACCTTCAACCCGGGCAGCATTGACCAATTCAGACACTTCCTGCACCGAATTAAATCGATTTACCGCCTTTTGAACCAGCGGGTCGAAATCCTGTATCCCCATACTCAAGCGGTTAAAACCCAACTCCCGTAAACAGGCAATGGTACTTACATCCATATCACCAGGGTGAATCTCAATGGAATACTCACCGCTGTCATCATCCAGTAAATTAAAGTGCTCACGAGTCGCCGCCATTAACAGGCGCTTTTCCTCATCACTGATATAAGTAGGCGTACCACCACCCCAATGCAACTGATGAACTGGCCTGGACTGATCAAACAGTTTGCCCTGCATCGCAACCTCTTCAATCAACCGCTCTAAATAAGGCATAGCCCGCTTGCGGTTAGCCGTAATAATCTTGTTACAGGCACAGTAATAGCAAACGGTACGGCAAAATGGGATATGGAAATACAGTGATAACGGCCTGCCAGCCGCGTTGCTCCGTTCTATGGCAGCACACAGCTCTGTCTCACCAAATTGCTCATGGAATTGTGGCGCAGTGGGATAGGAGGTGTAACGAGGACCAGAGAGATCGTAACGGTCTATAAGGCTGCGATCCCAGATCACAGAGCTGGAACCAGTCCTATTTGAACTAGTATGGGTATTCGAAGAAACCACTGTTTATTAAATCCTGAAGGGCGAAAAGAATAGGTCAGCATTGTAACTGAGCCGGAAAACACTGTCTTGATACCCATCAAGGTATCAACAATCAAGCTACTGGCTCAACAATAATCATTACAGGCTAATAACTGCCTGTTTTACCGGTGCTTAGACCAAAGTCAACTGGAAATCCCCCCAACCCAACAGTATAATTCCGCCTCTTTTGGAAACTGCCACTCTTTTCGAGTTTTGGGCGTTTCCACACCGCCCCCAACAGTGAGATAAAAGAAGACATGAGCTACAACAAAATCCCTGCTGGCAACGACTTGCCAAACGACATCAACGTGGTCATTGAAATCCCCGCCAACCACGACCCTATCAAATACGAAGTTGACAAAGACTCTGATGCAATTTTTGTTGATCGTTTTGTAGCAACCCCGATGTTCTACCCAGCGAACTATGGTTATATTCCACAGACTTTGTCTGAAGATGGTGACCCCTTGGATGTATTGGTCGTTACTCCCTACCCCGTTATGCCCGGTGCCGTCATCCGTAGCCGCGCAATCGGTGTACTTAACATGAGTGATGAATCTGGTGTTGATGCCAAGCTTCTCGCCGTACCTCACACCAAACTGTCTAAACTGTACGATCATGTTCAAGAAATTGGTGATCTACCAGAATTGCTGCTCAACCAAATCAAACACTACTTCGAAAACTACAAAGCACTCGAAGCAGGAAAGTGGGTAAAAGTTGAAGGTTGGGATAATGCTGATGCAGCACGCACAGAAATCAATGCTTCACGTGAGCGTTACCTTCAAGAAGAAGGTTAAGCGAGAAGAACCATAAGCTCCTAAGTCGATAGACCCAAGAGCGATGTAATAAAAAACCCGGCAATGCCGGGTTTTTTATTACTTACAATTTTTTATGCTTTTAAGAATTTAGAGTTCAAGAGCCTAGAATTCAAACTAGGACATCTCAACATTATGATAAACCTGCTGCACATCATCCAAATCGTCCAGCATCGCTACAAACTTCTCAAATAGCTCCATGTCTTCACTACCAATGGTTGTGTAATTTTGAGGAATAAACTGTATTTCATCCACATCAAAATCAACTTCACCAAAGCTATCTAACAGCGCCTGTTTTGCCTTGAAGTAATCCGTGTTAACAGTAAAAACAGTGATCTTACCGTCTTCATTTTCAATATCCGACACATCAACATCGGCTTCCATCAAAGCTTCCAGCACAGCATCTTCATCATCATGTTTAAACACGAAAATGGCCAAGTGGTCGAACATATGACTGACCGTACCCTGGGTACCGATTTTGCACTTAGTCTTGGTAAATGCCTGGCGAACGTCACCAAAAGTACGATTGGGGTTATCCGTTAGGCAATCGATAATTGCCATACTGCCACCGGGGCCATAACCTTCGTAGCGCGCAGGAGAATAGTCTTCACCACCACCCCCTTTTGCCTTATCAATCGCCTTATCAATCACATGCCCCGGCACCTGATCCTTTTTAGCGCGATCGATCAAACTGCGTAACGCCAAGTTACCCGAAGGATCAATACCCCCAGACTTGGCACTCACATAGATTTCACGGCCATAGCGACTATAAACCTTAGCCTTCATGATTTCACGGCCATAGCGACTATAAACCTTAGCCTTCATATCAGAGGTTTTTGCCATAGACTCTTTGCGGTTCTGATAGGCTCTGCCCATAGGGGTAACTCCGTAGTAATTACAAAAGAACGCGATTTTACTGGTAACTAAGCAGTTAGGGAAACATGATTGATAATGAAAGCTTAAGAAAACCCAAGGTAGATTCCCAATGAGTGTTCATACTTACTTCGTCACACTGCTAACCATTGAACTGCTTATCCCCCATGCTCAATCACTCAAAGACAAACGTCGAGAAGTACGCGGGCTAAAAGATCACATACGCAATAAATTCAACGCCTCTGTGGCAGAAGTGGGCTACCAGAACAAATGGCAACGTGCTGCATTGGCCATCGGCCTTGTGGGTAGTGATAAGCGTCAATTAGAGGCTGATGCCTCCCAGCTTCAGACCCTTTGAAACTACTAACATTGTGATTACAGAGGTCAATCAGGAGTGGATTTAACGCTTTAAGCAGCACTTTGTCCGCTGGCTTTACTTGTTATAGAGCAACACACGATACTTGGAATCTTTGGTAATGTCCGCTATGTGCCATTAGCGGAAGTTAGAGGATTAGAAAAGTAGACATGCGGTCAATGACTCTGACCCCATTGATCTATGACTCTGTCTGCTTGATTCAGATTACAATGATGTTTCACCAAGGAAAACCGGCACCAACTTTTCCAACTCTTGCCGCAAGAACTTCTTACAATGATTTACCCTAGCAGTACCACGCAAATCCACATGGCTCAGTAACCAAACTCCCCACTCAGATAATGGCAACTCAATATCCATTCGTCTTACATCAGCTTCTGCCAACATGTCAGGATAAAAACAAGGAATCCGAGCAACACCTAAACCCGATTTAATGGCTTGGTACATGCTGACTAAATCATCCACCCTTAACACGACATGTGGATTGTCAAAAGCGTGTTGCGCCCAATCAGGTACATCATGCTCTCCGCGCCAACAAATAATCGGAACGTTTTTTCCAAGCTTAAGTTTTCGTTGTTTATAAACGCCATGTTGAAAGCGAGTAATGCACTGCCCAACTAAATAATCGGGTGGTGCTGATGTAAGACGTATAGCCAGATCCGCCTCACGGTTGCCGAGATCACGCAACCCATGACGTACCATCAAGTTGATATTGATAGCAGGGTTTTCTTCGATAAAGTGTTTTACGGGGCCGGCCATGCAGCTTTCAAAAAAATCATGGGGCATGGTGAGATTAATCGGTCCTTCCAGGCGTGCATCCTTACCCTGAAGAATTCGGGCTATCTTTAAGCTCCGCTCATGGATCTCTTCAACCATCTCAAAGGCTTCAACACCCGCTTCTGTCATGGAATAACCCTGTTGATTACGCTCAAACAGGCGTACCCCATGGCGCTCTTCCAACACCTGAATCCGCCGCGAGACTGTACTGTGGTTTACCCCCAGTGCCTGAGCCGCTGCCGAGAAACTGCCAAAAGTGGCCACCGCATGGAAATAGCGAAAATCGTCCCAGTTGTGCATTTTTGCATACATCCTTTGCACTTTATGTGAATTTATTTGCATTCTAGCTTCACCTAGACTCACTGTCCATCAGATGAAGATTCCAGTCGGAACACAACCATGCACGCAACTCTGAGCCGAACAATGAACAGCACAGCCTTACAGGCAAACTGCCAAGACCATCAAGCCATCACCCAATTGTTGGTGAGTTATTTTGATGGTCTGTACCACGGTGATACCAAAACACTGGCAAATACCTTTCACCCAAAAGCTCAGTATGCCTGTGCTTGTAGTGGGGAAATCCTATTACTTGATATGCCAACGTATTTTACTTAGGTCAAAGCTCGTCCTATTCCTGCAAAGGCTAAGCAAGCTCGGCATGACCAAATCCTATCGATTGATATCGCTGGTCCTGAAACCGCCATGGCAAAGGTGAACTGCTCTCTAGGGGATCGTTATTTCACGGATTTTCTAAGCCTGATCAAGGAGCAAAGGCGCTGGCAAATCATCGCCAAGGTTTTTCACTACGACCTACTCAACTCAACTATTTAAGGAGCTAATAAATGCCTTACGTGAATATTCGTATTACAGAAGAGGGCGCTACCGAAGCGCAAAAAGCTGAATTAATACATGGAGTCACTGCTTTATTGCAGACCACCCTTAATAAAGATCCGAACACCACATTTGTCATTATCGATGAAGTGCCATTAAGCGATTGGGGTATTGGTGGGCTACCGGTAACAGAATTTCAAAAACACTCGACTTAAGCATTTTTATTTAGAACCGATTTCAATACCACTCGTCATCCACTAAAGAGATTAACTATGTACAAGTTATATATTATCCCAGGCAGTTGCTCTACTGGCATTCACACCCTAATCAATGAGTTAGATCTAAACGCTGAGATTATTCAGCGCGATGAAGTTGATAATTACTTGGCGATATCGCCAACGAATCAGGTACCAGCTTTACAAGCCGACAATACCGTTTTGCTCGAAGGTGCCGCGATTGCATTGCACTTAATTCGTGAACACGGTGAAGCTGGTCTTACCAAAGATCCAGACTTTATCCGCTGGTTAATGTTCAACTATGCCACCTTGCATCCTGCCTATGGGAAATTGTTTGCGGTAAACGGCGCGATGGAAGAGAGTCCCGCTAAGCAGGCCTTACTGCAAGCATTGGGCCACAAGGCAACAGAGCTGTGGGATATTGTTAATCAGCATATGGCTGATCAACAATTGGCAGGCAAACAATACATGCACGGCAACAAGCCCAGTATTATTGATTATCTATTAGCGGTATACGTTCATTGGGGTAATGTGTTCCCGCAAACTGAAATCAAGTTGGGCGATAATGTCGTTGCATTGGTGAATCGCGTACTGGCATTGCCTCAGTTCCAACAAACTCTCGACAGTGAAGACGTGCAATATCATATCCCTGAAAATGCACTAGCAGCCTAACGATATTACTATGAGTCAGATTGTTTTTTATTCGTCCATAATGCTGCTAGCAGGATTTGGAATCTGGCTTTGGTGAAGTTTATTTGCCAGAGGCTTTAAGTAGAAAATATCCAAGTGCCGTAAAACAAACCGCATGGCAGTTTTTATTTCCGGCAACAAAAATTGGACGTGATCCAAGATCCGGCGTATTACGACGCCATCACTTACACCCGTCGGCTCTGAGGAAACAAGTAACAGGAGCCATTCGAAAAGCCGGGATAAACAAACCGGCAAGATCCCATAGCTTCCGCCACAGTTTTGCCCCTCACTTGCTGGAATCAGGGTATGACTTACGAACCTTTCAAGAATTACTAGGGCATTCTGATATTACAACTACAGAAATTTATACCCACGTAGTTAACCGTGGCGGTAAAGGTGTTCTTAGCCCTGCAGATTGTTTGTAAAACTAAAGAACTGTTTCCTATAATTTCTGAGAACCATATCTACGGTAAAAGACATAGCCATACACCAACAAATTTGTCCCTAGGGCAATCACCCCCAGGATAATTTGTATCTGCGGGGTTAAACCGGGCGGGTAGATAATCGGGATTAGGTAGTATTCCACAAAACCACCGCCATAAGCCTCTACCCCACCCTGTTCGCGCAACCACTTCTCAAGTGGCGTTAATGGGCAAGTCCAACCGGTGAATTCTATTACCGAGACCCAAATAGCCAGGGGCAGGTGCAATAGAATGGCCCAGCGTCGCCAGAGTGCTATCAGACCACCCAACAGCCCATAAACGATAAACAACAGGTGGAGAATCACCACCCCATCCGCCAGATACTGATAAATCGTTGTTATACCCTCTTCAGAATCAACTACTTTCATTATATAAAGAAACTTTTCTCACAATACGGGTAGAGAAAAGATTATTAATGCTGGAAAGAAAGCCACAAAATAAATGATGAAATATTAATAATAAAAAAAAGTATTAAGAGAGTTTTTTTACTAATTTGGTAGAAAAATCATCAAAGCCTAACGCCCGATAAAAATCAATAGCATCTTGATTAAATGACATTACTTCCAGCAACACTTCTGTGGCATTAAATTTTTCGGAGAATTCTTCTACATGTGACATTAACAATGAAGCAATACCACACCGTTGATGTTTATCTGTTACAACGATGGTACCAATATATAAACGGGTTTTTTCTGCCAAAAAAGGTATGCCTTTTGTAATAACAATTTTTGCGCAAACAGCGCCAATTATTTTTTCTTTTTCTTGTGCCACTAAAACGATGGCATCATCAACATTTATAAAACACTGCCAATAGGCTGCGTCCCGATTATCGTCTTTTGGCTCCAGAAAATTATCAGGCATGGACTTGAAATGATCACCATAAATCTCATTCGATAATGCACAAATAGAATTTAAATCATCTTCGTAGGCTTTACGTATGATCAATGGAAATCTTTTAACCTATTAAAGTAAACAACTAAGAAAAAGTTGATATTAAGACTATTAATAATGTGAAATTTTGTTCTGTGCTGTCGTTGTATTCTCTTTTTATACTTTTGTTCTAAACTGCATTTTTTTCCCAAGCTAGCATGGCCTGCTTTCTTGCCATTCCCCAGCGGTAGCCGCCTAAAGAACCATCACTTCGAATCACCCGGTGACAGGGGATTAACCAGGCAATGGAATTAGCACCTACCGCATTGGCTAAGGCACGCACAGCTTTTGGCCGCCCTAGGTTTTTAGCCAACTCACTATAAGTAACAGTTGAACCATAGGGAATTTGTAACAATGCTCGCCAAACATCACACTGAAAAGAGGTACCACTCACCTGGAGATTCCAGGGTTTATTTTCTGAGGGAGAAAAGATTTGATTGCTTAATTTCTGCGCTATGACATCGTTACGATTCTCATAGTGGGGCTTGGGCGTCCAATTTTCGCCAAAAAACATTTCAGAAATTGAGCTCTCTGATGTCCACACTAACCACACCATAGCAAAGGGTGAGTTGGCACACCCATAGGATGCAGAATCAGCACCCTTTTTTTCTATCATCTGTACGGCATTAGTAGCGGTATATGTGGCCAAAGGAATCATCTTATTTTTCCTTATTTTTAATCGAGCATGCCCTTAAGCATACTCCATATTTAAAAATACGCTATAAAAAATAAAAACTCTGTAATAGTAATAAAAAAGGCCCGCAATGCGGGCCTTTTAAATCATTATTTTAAACCGATACTTACCGGTTTAAACGGTTTTCAATTAATTGATCCACTACTGATGGGTCTGCCAATGTTGAAGTATCACCCAAGTTTTCCAGTTCATTGGCTGCTATTTTGCGTAAAATACGACGCATAATTTTACCTGAACGTGTTTTGGGTACACCGGGAGTCCATTGAATTAAATCAGGTTTGGCAATAGGACCGATTTCTTTAACACATAACCCAATTAATTCTTTTCGAAGATCCTCTGAAGGCTCCTTTCCATCCATTAACGTGACATAGGCATATATGCCCTGCCCTTTAGTATCATGCGGACAACCAACAACGGCAGCCTCTGCTACATCAGGGTGAAGTACCATGGCACTTTCCACTTCAGCTGTTCCCATTCGATGGCCTGACACATTAAGTACATCATCTACTCGACCGGTAATCCAGTAGTGTCCGTCTTCATCACGGCGAGCTCCATCGCCGGTAAAGTAATAGCCAGGGAACGCAGAAAAATAGGTTTCTTTAAAACGATTCATATCGCCGTAGACACCGCGAATCTGTGATGGCCATGAAGATTTAATCGCCAAATTCCCCTCTCCAGGACCTTCGATGATAGTTCCGTCACCATCCAGTAATACCGGTTCCACACCAAAGAATGGCGCTGTAGCACAACCAGGTTTCATATCATGGGCACCAGGCAATGGTGTCAACATATGTGCACCTGTTTCTGTTTGCCACCAGGTATCAACTATAGGACAACGGGAATCACCTACAACACCGTAGTACCACTCCCAGGCTTCAGGGTTAATTGGTTCTCCGACCGTACCTAGCAGGCGTAATGAACTACGGTTGGTTTTTGTAACAAAATCATCGCCAGCCCCCATAAGCGAACGAATCGCTGTGGGTGCGGTATAGAAAATATTCACCTGATGTTTATCGACAACTTGCCAAAAGCGGGAGGCATCAGGGTAAGTGGGAACACCTTCAAACATTAAGGTGATGGCACCATTACAAAGCGGACCATAAACAATATAGCTGTGACCCGTTACCCATCCCACATCGGCTGTACACCAATACACATCGCCTTCTTTGTAGTCAAAGACGTATTTGTGTGTCATGGCTGCCTGCAACAAATAACCACCCGTGGTGTGTAATACACCTTTAGGCATACCCGTTGAACCCGAGGTATAAAGAATAAACAAAGGGTCTTCGGCATCCATCCATTCTGGTTCACAGTTTGCATCAACGCCTGCTTCTGCTTCGTGATACCAAACGTCACGTCCGTCAGTCCACTCAACGGATCCACCAGTACGTTCAACTACCAAACAGGTGTGTACATTAGGACAACTCGCCATTGCCTTATCAGCATTCGCCTTTAACGGTATGTGTTTGCCACCCCTTAAGCTTTCATCGGAAGTGATCACAACCTTGCAATCAGAATCCAAGATCCGATCTTTCAGTGCATCAGGGGAAAACCCACCAAAGACCACTGAATGTATTGCACCTATACGAGCACTGGCTAACATGGCATATACAGCTTCTGGGATCATCGGCATGTAGATACAAACTCTATCGCCTTTTTTAACACCCCTCGATCTCAGTACATTGGCCAGTTTATTGACCTTTTCGCTTAGCTGGTTATATGAAATATTTTCACTTTCATTGGGATTATCACCTTCCCAAATAATGGCAGTCTGCTCTCCACGCTGGGACAAGTGACGGTCTATACAATTAACTGTCACATTCAGCTTGCCACCGGTAAACCAGTTGGCTTCTCCAGTGTGAAAATCAAAACTTTTGACATGGCTCCAGGGCTGTTTCCAATCAAGAAACTGTTCTGCCTGCTCTGACCAAAAATTATCTGCATCCTCGATAGAGCGTTGGTACATCTGCTGATAAGTCTCAGCATTAATATATGCATCAGTGGCAAAATCTGTGTGGACAGGGTGAACTTGAACCTCGGACATAAGACGCTCCCTTTTATATACACCGTATTAATTTGTTGTCGTTAGCTACTATCTTCTTAGCTATAAGTTATAACACTAAGATTACTGGAGATCGGATGCAGTATCTATTCGACCTTTGCATAACATTGGCTCTATCGATTATTTTCGCTTTGGTACATCCATCTAACTTACAACAGTTATCTGACTGACAACAGTTGCCTTAATGCCGCTGGGTGAGCACCAAAACGATAACTCATTTGGGCCAGGAACAATTCTGCCGTAGATACCGCATCAATTAAGGCGTTATGGGCGGAATAATCGGGTAAATTGTAGCGCGAACGGCAATCACCTAAACGCAAGCTATCAATGGCGCCAGAACCATTTTGAGCATGTAATCTATTCTCTTCAATCACCATAGTATCGGCAATCGGAACGAATAAATTTTGCCCATACAAATTGTTACAAGCCCGGTTAAGAAAAGCCATATCAAGTTGTGCACAATGCAGTAATAACACCTTGCCGGCCAAAGCCTGGAGCAAAGCTTCTATTGCTGGAGCAAGGGATGATGCAGACTCAATATCCCTGTCATGTATACCGTGAATCACGGCACTTTGCCCTACCCCTAACTCACTGTTTACCAAAATATGTTTGGCGCCACTAAGAACAACTTTTTGATTAATGATCGGCACAAAACCAATGCTCAGAATGTGGTCAGACTCAGCGTCTAAACCCGTCATTTCAAGATCAGCCGCCAGATAGTCGACTTGACGATAATCTGTTTTTCCTGATGGAAAATCAGATTTTAAATATTCAGCCATTACCTCGTGCTGGCATTGGTTAAGGTAACGGTTTCTCCTTAACTTGGTAGACCAATCGAACATCCACAGCATTCCCATTACATTAACCCGTGGGTGAATTTTATTCTCAAGGCAGACTGGGCGTTAGCAACGACTGCGAAAGCATCTCGTAATTGATGGCGAGATAGGGATGAAAGCTTAGTTGGATCTAAATGATTATCAGGTTTCTGGCCTTGTTTAAGGCATTCTCCCTGATGCTCCAACCTCAATCGGGAAATAAACTCATGGGCATCAATTAAATTACGAGAATCTTTTAAGGTCAGTAATTTTCTGCCTACGGCATCTTGCAATCTATCCAGGGTATGAATTTCATTAGAGCCCACAGACAACGCATAGATTCGTGCTATGTCGTTTATGGGCATAATGCCCCTCAACTTCATATCAAACGTATTTTTATGTTCCCCTGTACGCCCGACAACAAAATGCTTAAAAAAGCCCATGGGTGGAGTTAACTTGAGAGCGTTGGCCGTCAAATTTGCTAAAAATATTTCGTTGCCACTGGCTGCATTGCAGACGGTCTCCTGTAGCTGATTAAACAGCTTTTCATCACCATAGATACATCGCATATCAAAAAATATACTGGCGTGCATGAGTGCTTTGGGTGAAGGCTGATTGATCCAATGAAGAAACTGTTTTTTCCAACTCACTAATGGTTGACGCCAACTGTCTGTAGATGCCATCACATCACCTGGGCAATAACAATAACCGCAGAGATCAAGCCCCTCATTGACATAGTTTGCCAATGATTTGAAATACTCGTCATCATCCGGGGTCATGGCATCGCTAATTAATAAGCCATTATCCTGATCAGAAATAGCGGTCTGATCCTGTCGCCCTTGAGAACCAAAGGCTAGCCAGACAAATGTGACCGGTGGCTCACCCAATTTATTGACCGCTTGCTTTAACAACTGACGAGTTAATGCATCAGTCACGGTCGTCAGTAAACGACCTATTTGATCACCACTCGCCTCAGCCTGGATTAAGCTACGCAAAAGCTCGGGGATATCACGAGAGACTTTTTGTAGTCCCTCAACTGTATCTTGACGGCTAATTTCACCAATCAGATAAACCGGGTCAGATTTTTGTGATTTTACTAAATCTGTCGTGGTCATCATCGCTACGGGTATGCCATTCTCCGTGACCGGCAAATGGTGAATATTGTGTTCTGTCATTAACAACATGGATTCAAAAACCAGGCTGTCTGTCGAGATGCTCATTACCTCTTTGGTCATCACATCTGATAATGGGGTATCAAAACCTAACCCCTCAGATAACACCCGAACCCTAAAATCTTTATCCGTCACTAAGCCACAAAGCTGGCCTTTATCATCGACAACAATGACAGATGAAACACGCTCCTCAGTCATTCGCCTCGCAACATCAGCTACATTGTTTATGCCCCGCTACTCACTGGTTGCACCACCATTATTTACGAAGGAAAGCCAGTAAGAACACCTGATGCTAACGCCTTTTGGCGAGTCTGTGAGGAGTATGGTGTCAAAACTCTGTTTACTGCACCCACAGCATTTAGAGCCATTCGAAAAGAAGACCCCGATGCCTCAGGCCTTGCAAACTACGACTTATCAAAACTGGAACGCCTATACCTTGCAGGTGAGCGGTTAGATCCAACAACCTATGAATGGCTATTAAATAATACTGGCCTTCCCGTGGTTGACCATTGGTGGCAAACAGAAACGGCCTGGGCCATCGCCAGTAATCCTGTAGGGCTGGAAATGATGGAGACTAAAGCAGGCTCTGCCACCGTCCCCATGCCAGGGTATACCATCAATATTCTAGATGACCATGGCGATCAAGTGCCCAATGGAGAACAAGGTAATATCGCTATTAAATTACCCCTTCCCCCCGGCACACTTTCGACTATTTGGAATGACCACCCTCGGTTTTACAAGAGCTATTTGAGTACTTATCCCGGTTATTACCTGACAGGCGATGAAGGTTATCTAGACGAGGATGATTATCTATTCGTTATGGGTCGCTGCGACGATGTCATAAATGTGGCAGGGCACAGACTTTCTACAGGAAAAATGGAAGAAATCGTCAGCTCACATGATGCCATTGCTGAATGTGCCGTAATTGGTATTGAAGACCAATTAAAAGGGCAGGTTCCCATGGGACTGGCTGTATTGAAAGATGGTGTATCTATAGACACCGATGCCCTGACACAAGACCTTAAACAGATGATTAGAAGTAAAATTGGCCCTATCAGCTGTTATAGCAGCACGTTGATTATTCAGCGTTTACCCAAAACCCGATCTGGAAAAATTCTTCGCCGAATTTTGCGACAAGTAGCTGATGGAAAGCCTTACTCGGTTCCATCAACTATCGATGACCCAATGATATTAGATGAAATAAAACAAGCGCTAAGCCATTAACCCTAGTTAAAAATATTTAAAGAGGTTTTTAACCACCTAAACAATTTCTCACACCCGCTAATACTTCCATGTAGCAGCCCTTGCAACCGGTGGTAAAACACCGGTTTTTTTGTTTAAAATTTAGCTCTGTATGACTTTATACGACTACGCCGCCTGTACAGGAATTGTATTAGAGGCACGCTCAACTGTGTTGTCAGCATTGAGGTAAACCAGCTTAGGCTTATATTTGGCCAGTTCTTCTTCAGAATATTGTGCGTAAGTGGCAATAATCACTCTATCTCCAACCTGGCATTTTCGAGCTGCAGCTCCATTCATAGAAATAATTCCTGAACCTGCTTCACCACGAATAATGTAAGTCGTAAAACGCTCACCATTATTAACATTGTAGATATCAATTTGTTCGAACTCTCTCAGCCCAGCTAAATCAAGTAGATCTGAATCAATTGCGCAAGAACCGTCATACCACAGTTCTGCATGGGTAACTGAACCCATATGCAGCTTGCCTTTAAGCAAAGTGCTCAACATAGTGCTATTCCTCTAACTCAGGGAAACTCTTAATAAAAAATAGTTATTTCAAACTAATATTGTCAATCAGCCGTGCGGATTCTGTGAACATCGCACCTAACACGGTAATGTGTTCATCATCCACTGCTGCCATTTCCAGTGTTTTGCTATTACAGACAGTAATGTAATCCGTTTTGAAACCTGCAGCTTCAATTTGCTGTTTAGCTTCGGCCTCAAGTGCCAAATAGTCTCGTTTCCCTGACTTAATTTGCTCAGCAATCCAATTCAAACTTGCATGAAGTTGATTTGCCTTAGGTCGCTCTTCTGCTGTGATATACCCATTACGTGAGCTCATTGCCAACCCATCGGGCTCTCGGTGAATCTCTGCCTCAATAATCTCTATTGGCACACAAAGGTCTTCAACCATACGGCGAATAACAGCCAACTGCTGGTAATCCTTAATACCAAAGACGGCCTCATCAGGCTGCACAATATTGAAAAGCTTTGTTACCACCGTTGTCACACCTTCAAAGTGTCCCGGCCTACTAGCACCGCAGAGAACATCGGTCATGGTGGAACAAATCACCCTGGTCTGTGAATCCAAACCATTGGGATACATTTCGTTATCATCCGGGTGAAACAACATATCACAACCCGCGTCTCTCAATTTGGCACAATCTGCATCAAAAGTACGTGGGTATTTATCCCAATCTTCATTAAGACCAAACTGCAATCCATTAACGAAAATAGAACAAACGACAATATCACTGGTTTGTTGGGCGCGTTTTATCAGCTCAATGTGAGCCTGGTGGAGATTACCCATCGTCGGCACAAAACCTATTCTCAAACCTTTCTGGCGTGCCTGTATCAGCGACTCTCTAAGTCCCTGTATGGTGTGAAAAATCTGCATGAATATAGAAACCTGTTGATATGCAAAGCTGTTGTGTTGGAAAACCTATTCTTCCGCAAACTTACTCATTGGAAAAATAATCCCGAGCAAGGTTTTCAAAACGTGTGTATTTGCCCAAGAAAGCTAACTGACAAGTGCCAATAGGACCATTCCTTTGCTTACCAATAATAATTTCTGCGATTCCTTTGTCGGCACTTTCTTCGTTATAGACTTCATCTCGATAGATAAACACAATGACATCGGCATCCTGCTCAATAGCACCAGATTCCCTAAGGTCTGAATTAATCGGACGTTTGTTGGGGCGATTTTCAAGATTACGACTTAACTGAGAAAGGGCAAGAACAGGGCAATTAAACTCTCGAGCAATATTTTTTAATTCTCGGGATATCTGGGTAATTTCATTGGTACGGTTTTCTGTTGGCACACTACCACTCATTAACTGAAGGTAATCCACCATTATCAGCCCAGGATCTCCGTTTTCCCGGGTTAACTGTCTGACTCTGTTCCGCAGCTCCATCGGGGTAATACCCGGTGTATCGTCAATATAAAGCGGACGATCCTTAAGCCGGGAAGCTGCACTAGATAAACGAGGCCAATCATCTTCAGATAAATTACCCGAGCGCATGCGAGTTTGGTCAATTTTCCCAAGGGAGGACATCATCCGCATAATCAGTTGATTAGCGGGCATCTCCATACTGAAAACCAAAACGGGCTGATCCTGATGTAATGCAGCATGCTCCACCATATTCATGGCAAATGACGTTTTACCCATAGAGGGTCGCCCTGCCACAATGACCAAATCAGATTTCTGCCAACCTGATGTCATCCCATCAAGCTCAGAAAAACTCGTGCTTAGACCGGTAATATCCGCATCATTGTTAAATAGCTCATCGATACGCTCGACGGCTTCTTTCAACAGTTCATTAACGCCTTTAAAACCACCCTGCTTCGGGCGATTTTCAATAATATCAGCCAGTTTTTGCTCTGCTTCAGCTAATAGCTTACTGCTGTCCCAGCCAAGTGGGTTATAACCTTTCTTGACTATATCTCCGGCAGCAGTAATCAACTGCCTGATAATAGAACGCTCTAATACGATCTGGGCATAGGCACCAATATTGGCTGAACTCGGAGTGTTGTTGGCAAGTTCAACAAGGTAAGCCGCACCACCGACCTGATCCAATTCGTTGGTGTTTTGAAGTGTTTCCGAAAGAGTGATGACATCCAGCGGCTTACTTTCAGAAGAAAGCGTACGCATGGTTTGAAAGATAAGCTGGTGGTCTTGGGCAAAAAAATCGGCTTCTGAGACAACAGAAGCAACACTATCAAAGGAACCATTGGTCAGCATCAAACCACCGAGCACGGCCTGCTCAGCCTCAATGGAATGAGGTAATTGCTGTTCCTCGCTGCCTCGGTTTTCAGCCATTACACTTACCTATAAAAAAACAGCCTTCTGTAAAGAAGCCATCTGCAAAAACGGCACTGTCACATAAAGTGCAGTGCCGTATTGTTACCGATCTTGGCTTGCTATGAAACTGCTGCGTTAACAAACAGCTTAACTAACAGAGCACTTACTGAGCGTCTTGATCAGCTGTCACAGCCAATTTAATAACTTGGGTAACTTCAGAGTGAACTTGTATATTGATCTCAAACTCACCAATTTCACGTATAGCACCTTCAGGCAATTTCACTTCGCTCTTAGCAATCTCAACACCTGCAGCAGTCACTGCATCAGCAATATCGCGGGTGCCAATGGAACCAAACAATTTACCTTCATCACCGGCATTCGCAGCAATAGTAATTGCTTCAAGGGCAGCTAATTTAGCAGCACGAGCTGCGGCTTCAGAAAACTGAGCGGCAGCTGCGGCTTCAAGTTCAGCACGGCGTGCTTCAAATTCCGCCATGTTATCCGCTGTTGCAAAAACAGCTTTACCATTAGGAATCAGATAGTTACGACCATAGCCAGCTTTAACATTGATTTTGTCACCAATATTGCCCAACTTGCCTACTTTTTCTAGAAGAATAACGTCCATCTCGGATATCCTCTCTTATTTAAATCTAATTTATTTTCAAATATAGTTGCTCAATCTGTTAAACGATCTATTCAGAACGTTTAACCAAACGTGAGCGTATATTCAAAATACTGTCGAGAAATCCTAACCCGATCAGCACCATAGTTAGTGGGCTCACAGTAAAGAGCACCACATAAAATATAACCAACCAATGACTACCTAACTGGTAAAAAGCCACAGCATAATGCACTAAAGCCAAACCACCCAGTAACAGTGGCAATCCTAGCAACCCCACCCAACTCGAAAACTCCTGAGAAGTGAAATTACAAGCGACTACACCGAGAAGTAGGCAAACTGCCGGAACCATACCAAAACGTATTTGGTGAAATTCTGACTGAAACCCACCTGGGTTATACAACATGGCTTGCCACCACCGACCTAAAACCAAACAGATCACTGATGTCAGAGCAATTACATAGCCAATAACACCCAGTAAAAAATTACGACCTGGTATAAAGGCATTTTCTTGTTGCTGCTGAACTTCACGAAATAAATTAGCAACAACTAATTCAAACGCACTTGCCTGATCAGCAAACAAAAAATTTAATATAGGAGCAGCTAAACCACTGAACACGACAACAAAGATCAATGTCCGAGCCCACGAGGAACTTAACCTCAACAGCTCTGAAGCGGCCATAACACCCAGCACTCCAACAATGGAGGAGAGTGTCACCATGGCATTAATATCACTGACAAAAAAAGCAATCAGTAATGGCAACAATGCCCAAAGTGTTAATAATGCTCCCTCTGACAACCCTTTACTCAGAGTCACCAGGCTTACTGCGGCGGGGCTAATCAAAGGTAATAAATTACCAAAGAACGCCACCAGTGCTGCCTGTACGCGCCCACGCATGATTAATTCAGCCAGAGCACGCATCAATCAGATAGCCTTCGGTTTAATTACTTGTGGCTGTCCGTATAGGGCAGCAAAGCCAGGTAACGAGCACGCTTAATAGCGGTTGCCAACTGGCGTTGGTATTTAGCTTTAGTACCTGTAATACGGCTAGGTACGATTTTTCCTGTTTCAGAAACATACTGTTTCAAGGTATCCAGATCTTTATAATCGATCTCTGTGGCACCTTCAGCACTAAAACGGCAAAACTTACGACGACGATTAAAACGTGCCATGGATTACTCCCCCTTTTCCGCTGCTTCGTCAGTAGTTTCTTCTGACGCTGCACTTTCTTCTTCAGCTACAGGCTCAGCTTCGGTTGTTTCTACTTCTTCAGTAGTTTCAGCTACAGCTTCCTGTCTTGCTTCAGTAGGTCTTTGTTCAGAGCGCTCTTCAGTACGCTCGCGACGGCCTGATCGTTCAGCCTGTTCAGCTTTCATGATAGGCGACTCAGCTGTTACAGCTTCCTGACAGCTAAATACGGAGCTACGAATGACTGCGTCGTTGTAACGGAAGTTGGAGTTAAGCTCATCGAGTGCATCCTGACCACATTCGACGTTCATCAGTATGTAATGAGCTTTGTGAATTTTATTAATAGGGTATGCCAAGTGACGGCGACCCCAGTCTTCTAGACGATGAACTTGACCACCACTATTAGTAATAGTGCTAGTGTAACGTTCAATCATGCCCGGAACCTGTTCGCTCTGGTCCGGATGAACCATAAATACGATTTCGTAGTGACGCATTGTGCCTCCTTACGGGTTAGTAGTTGCTCGCCCCATGCGATGCAACAAGGAGTTTCCTGATCTAATTAGATCTAGCCCAATTAGACCAAGGGCGGGCATTCTACGGGTACAGCCTTACTATTTCAAGGCTAAACCATTAAAGATAGTAGGTTTAAGCTACCAGAAGAAAAGAGAAACAAGCTATGATGAATATATCTATACACATGCATAAAACTTATAGGTTAATACCTTCATACAAATACTAGATCAAAGGAAAACAAAATGAACAAACTATCTTTGACAACATTACTCTTTACAGCCCTTATAGCCTTTTCCCTAAGCGGTTGCACCAAAGTTGGCAGCGAAGCTTGGTGTGCAAAATTAAAAGATACCCCCAAGGGTGACTGGACAGCTAACGAAGCAGCAGATTTTGCTAAGCACTGTATTTTTAAATAACAATGCCTTTTAAATATAAGAGTGCCTTTAAATAATTAGCACCGCTGTATGTATACCTTTTCTAGTCTAGGGGCAGCCTAATCCTTCAAGCTGCCCCTTTTCGTTCACCGTAAACCTATAACCACGTTTAAAGGCCTCGATAAAAACCACTCTACTCTGAACCTGAACCTGAATCTTCACTGTGATTTCTAGCCAAGCTGGCTGCTACCCAAAAACCGGCTATATTGCCCTGCCAACGAGGTAAAATAGACGTAATAATAACCTGCTCTAAAGCGACCCATAGGTAAAATAACAGTACACCACGGAATATCAGTGAATTGTCCCACAATGTCGCTATGAAATAAGCTGGCGCTACACTGACGGCAGCAATTTTAGCTGCAAATGTATGATAGCTGGGAAAGCACCCAAATCGTGCCTGACACACCAGCAAAGGGACTATCCAGGAACTGAATGCAATCACCAGATAATTGGACTCTCTTTCAAATAATTCTGGCCACAACTGAATCAACCCCAAAAGCATGACAGCATAGGTAATTAAGTCGGCCCAACTGTCTAACCGAATACCCAGTTCCGTGACCTGATTTAATCGACGAGCTAAATATCCGTCTATCGCATCGGTGAATAATGAAAAAGCTAATACGCTAAGAAATAAATGAGCCTGGTCTTGAATGATGAACAAAATTAACAAAGGGGCCAAAGCAACCCTTGTAGCACTAATCACATTAGGTAGGCTTAATACCAAGTTTTGGGTTGCTACTTGGTTATTTTTTATCACCCGACTTTTGATGACCTGGCCCTTTTTTAAATTCACTGCCTTTGCCTTACGGCCTCAAACAAACAAATACCAGTGGCAACAGAGACATTTAAACTGCTAACAACACCCTGCATGGGTAATTTAACCAATACATCGCAATTTTCCCTTGTCAGCCGACGAAGGCCTTTTTCTTCCGCGCCCATAACAATTGCTATGGGCCCTTTTAAGTCAGCCTCGTAAACTAACTGCTTCGCTTCTCCAGCCGTACCAATGATCCAAACACCCTGCTCCTGGAGTTGCTTCAGTGTCCTGGAAAGATTTGTCACTACAATGAGGGGTAGCGTTTCTGCTGCACCACAAGCTACTTTTTGTACGGTAGGCGTAATACCAACAGAATTATCTTTTGGGACAATCACTGCCTGTATACCTGAGGCATCTGCAGAGCGCATACAAGCACCCAAATTATGAGGGTCCGTTACGCCATCTAATACAAGTAGAAAAGGAGAAGATTGCTGTTCCTTCGATGAAAGCTTTTGCAGTAATTCAAAAAGATAATTTTCATCCTGTACACCAGCTCCCTGGCAAAGGGCTGCCACCCCCTGATGTCTACCATCGGCCAGGTCATCTAAGTCTGAACGCAACACCCAAGTTATCGGTATAGATTGACCTTCAGCGAGGCTAAGAATTTTCTTTAACCGTTGATCATCACGGCCTTTTTGTACACGTAACTCTTGAACCTTAGATCCTGATGTTTTCAATACAGCCTGAACTGCATGAAGACCAAACAGCCACTCACAACCAGAGCCTATTTTCTTTACTTCTTTCTTAGACATTCATAAATCCTGTGCAACCATTTATAAACCCGGCATAACTTTTCATAAGCTCGGTACAGCCTTTCATATGACCGGCACATAGAACGTACTTTTAGAAAGCACCTTTAACTACGACGTGATGGTGGTTTTTTTCCACCTATCGCAGGCTTTCTAGAACCTGGTTTACTTGAACTGGCGGTTTTTTTTCCTGTAGCCTTTTTCCCTACAGTTTTACGTGATGATGAAGGCTTTGATTTTTTTCCCGGTTTTTTCTTTTTCTTACTTCTACCCACAGAAGGCTTACTATCGGCTTTCTTTGATGACGGCTGTTTCCCTCTAGACTGCTTCCCTCTAGACTGCTTCTTGGCTCTAGACTCTTCGTGTTCAGCAGCCAACTGCAATGCTTTTGGACTTACCTCAACATCTTGCTCCCTGCTTCTTTTTTTTCTACCTTTTTCTACTAAGTCAAAATCAATTTTTCTTTCATCAAGATCAACTCGGGTGACACGAACCCGCAATTTATCACCCAATCTAAAGACCCTATGTGTCCTCTCACCCACTAAACGATGATGAGCCGCTTCATGGTAATAATAATCTTTAGGTAGGCCAGTAATATGAACAAGCCCTTCAATGTATAAGTCCATTAACTGAACAAACAATCCAAACCCTGTCACTGACGCAACCACACCTTCAAACTCTTCCCCTACTCGGGACAACAGATATTCACACTTGAGCCAATTCACCACATCTCGAGTAGCCTCATCAGCGCGCCGTTCTGCGGTTGAACACTGTTCACCAGCAGAAATCATCCAGGATTCATCATAGGGGTAAATTTTAGCTGCACTCAGTGCAGGTGCACCCTCCACTTTATGAGCATGACTTACCCGCCCTTTTTTGCGAATAAGGTAGCGAATGGCTCGATGCACCAGTAAATCAGGATAGCGGCGAATCGGTGAGGTGAAATGCGCATAGGCCGGATAATTTAATCCAAAGTGCCCCATATTTTCTGGCTCATAAACAGCCCGATTCATAGATCTCAATATAACGGTCTGTATGACACCTGCATCTGCCCTCCCCGCCACCTGAGCTAACACACGTTGAAAGTCCTTTGGTGTTGGATCATCACCACCCGGCAACCCCAAACCAAGCTCACCCAAAAACTCCCTAAGGTTATCAAGCTTTTCCTGTCTGGGGCCTTCATGGGTACGATACAAACTGGGCAATTTACTTTTCTGTAAAAGTGTCGCGGCACAGACATTTGCGCACAACATACATTCTTCAATAAGGCGGTGAGCTTCTGTTCTTTCCTCAGGAATAATCTGTTGAATTTTTCGCTCTGCATCAAACAGTATTCGTGTTTCCTGAGTTTCAAAATCAATGGCCCCTCGGGAACGCCTTGATTCAACTAATCGTTCATACAAGGAACTCAGGTGATCAATATGCCAAACAACTGAATGAAACTGTTTTCGAATACCACTATTTTTGTCATCTCGTTGTGCCATCATGCCTGCAACCTGGGTATAGGTCAGACGGGCGTGGGAATGAATGAGGCCCTCAAAAAATTTAAATCGAGTCACCTGCCCCTGACTATCCAGGAGCATCTCACATACCATCGTCAATCGATCCACTTCGGGGTTCAAGGAACAAAGACCGTTGGATAATTTTTCAGGCAACATGGGCACTACATGCTGTGGAAAATAAACAGAGGTTGCCCGCTGAAAGGCCTCTTGATCAAGGTCACTGCCTACAGCAACATAGTGTGAGACATCGGCAATCGCCACATATAACCGCCAGCCTCCACGACTTCTCGGCTCACAATAAACCGCGTCATCGAAGTCACGCGCATCTTCGCCATCAATGGTAACGAAGGGCAAATGGCGGAGATCAACTCGGTGCTTTTTATCTAAATCTGATACTTCTTCGGGAATAGCTTCTGCTTCAGCAACAACTGCTGATGGCCATTCATTGGGAATACCGTAATTATGAATGGCGATATCAATCTCCATTCCTGGAGCAAGGTGATCCCCAAGAACCTGAACAATACAACCTGCGGGAAGGTTGTTTTTACTCGGCTGGCGAGTAATTTCTACTACGACAATTTGGCCGGTCTCAATATCACTTTTTTGATCGACAGGGATCATAATATCTTGAATAATTCTGGGGTTGTCTGGACGGACAAAGTGAATTCCGCTTTCCTTAAAAAAACGGCCTACCAGGGTAGTTGTTCTGTGCTCAACGACTTCAACAATGGACCCTTCTTGTCGACCACGGCGATCCATTCCAGAAACTCTGACCAAAACCTCATCACCATCCATCACTCTTCGCATCTGGCGGCTCGACAAAAAAAGGTCTCCCCCACCCTCACGGGGCACAACAAAACCAAAGCCCTCAGGGTGACCAATAACTCGCCCCTTTATGAGGTTCATTTTATCCAGAGCGCCGTATGCATAACGACGATTTCTCACCGCTTGGCCATCTCTCTCCATGGCAATTAATCGCCGCCGCAGGGCTTCTCGTGCATCACTATCATCAATACCAAAACCTGAACAGAGTTCCTCATGGGTCAGCGGCCCGGCACTGTTACTCAAAAACTCGAGAATATACTCACGACTGGGAATTGGATTCTCATATTTAGAGGCTTCTCGTGCTGCAAATGAGTCTTTCTTAATATGTTTTTTCATCTGGAATTTTTACCTTAAAAATTAGGCTTTTTTATCATTAGGAAAGAAACGTTATAGCGAAGCATTGATGCTCATAGGCAACAGACTGATACACATTAGCTACGAATAGTTGCATACATACCATCAAAACATATTGACCAGTAATACTCCAATGACTTGGGGCGCTAGAAAAGGATCAGGCCAAACATTCAAAATATGTTAGTTACCAATAACATAGAATAGTAGGAATTCGAAATATATAGCAGGAGTTAATACTAAAAAAAGCTTAACCAGAAAGCCTGTTTGGTGACAGCTGATTAAACTTATAAGAAAAACTGTAAATTATTTTACAACAAAGACTTTGACACCTGTCAGCTTTTTAGCCTCATACATAGCCTGGTCGGCACGATGTAAAGCTGCTGGAGGGTCATCATTAGAGGTCACCTCCGTGACACCACATGATATAGACACATCGAGTGGCTGACCATTATTATTAAAACCGGCTTCTAGAACCTTTTCACATGCTCCTTTTGCAAAAACTTCTGCACCATCAAGGGCTGTATCTGGTAATAAGACAACAAATTCATCGCCCCCATAACGCGCCACAATATCTGAAGCTCTTGCACGATTTTTTAGGGTCTCTGCTACCTTAACCAAAACGATATCACCTGCATTATGACCAAAGGTATCATTGATTTGTTTAAACTTGTTGCAGTCTACAAAGACAATGGACAATGGAGTATCAACCCTTTGGCGACGAGCGAACTCTTCTCCAACACGTTCCTCATAACCCGCCCGATTATAAACACCTGTCAATGGATCCTTCACAGCCAAGTCTTGCTTCGACTTCACCTCTCCTCGAAGTTCAGTGGCTTCAACCTCCATAGAACGTAACTTACGAGTAAGATCTTTAACCTTTTTCTTATTCTGTTCATCATGCTTTCTTTCTTCTGCAAGATAATCAGCAACCTTTGTTGTTAAGTTCGCTAATCCAGACTCTACTGTTTTTTTCAATATGGCAAGGTCATCCTGCTCTACAGCTTTGCCCATGACTTCAACGTCATCACTAACCTGCTTACCTAATGTTTCTGCCCTTTCCATGGAGTCATCACCATCAGTGATAACAGAAAAAATAACTTCCTCTACGCTGTGTAACTTATCCCGTAAATCCCCAAGGAAGTTTTGTGTGGTTGTCCGCTCTTCGCCTACCTTTGTTAACCACCTTAAACCAATTGCATGTCATTGCAGAACAGTGTCAAACTGCAAATCGCACCAACGGCAAATTAATTTTACAAAAACAACAATACACTCGAAATGCTCTGGACATACTTCGTCAAGCCGATAGCAAACCTTCCACCTACTCTGGACAAGGGGACTCTGTCACTCAGACTGAAGGCCGTATTCTGGGGAAAGCCTGAGAAACGACCACACTCAACCGGCTTTAATGGAATAAACCACAATGGTTGAATCTCTCGAAACAATTGAATCTCCGGAAACGATAGTGTCAACACTAGAATCACTTATCGATTCTCGCTGCATGCTTTCCGTTTCCCCCCCTGGGGTCAAAGATTTTTTCACTTCTTTTATATTAAGAATTGAGGGCAACAGCTTATACATTGACCAAGTTATGCCTCTAGCAGGAAACGAACTTTTTAAACCTGGCCAAAACCTGAATATCAGAATCAGCCATAAAAGTATTTCGTACCGATTCACCTCAGAACACATACGTTATTCAATTGATGATTCAGGCTTCCACTGTCATCAAATCTGCCTACCTACCCGTATTGACTATTTGGAAAAACGATCAGGTTTTCGCATTCAACTCAAGCTGGCTGAAAGCCAACCCATTAGAATAGCTATCCCACCAGAAGAATTTTGTGAAGCCACGCTTGAAAACATATCTCAAAGTGGTGCTTGTATTCGTATCAGAGGAAATCATATTCCACTCGAAACCTGCAATGTCATCGATTGCAATATACAAATTGCCCAATCATCACCCTTGGCTTGCAAAGCCGTCATAAAACATTATCAATACTCCACAAAAACGGACATAACTAAAGCTGGCGTTGAATTTTGCCAGCTCAGTTTTCCCGCAGAAAAACAACTTCACAAACTCCTTATGAAACTGCAACGTCATAATATTAGAACTGATATGACGCTGTAGGTCCTTATTACCGAATAATCTGCCACCCAATAAAGTGTTCACAATTACTTCTTTGCGTTGATTATTTCTTCTTTAATTTTTGAGTGTCAAATTTATAACGTTAAAAAAACTATTTCATAAAACCCACCAAAACAACCGCCATAAATTTGTCGAAAAAATTATTTCCTACAAATTTGTACCGATCATTCTCCAAAAACAACCGAATATGCTGCCAAAAGTCATTAAATGGATTTGGCACAGTATTTGCTGAATAATCGTAGATACAAAATAAATGGCGTTCTTATGGAAAAAGTTGCATCAATAAAAACAGCTAGCCTGGCCACCAAACAACCAGCTAGCGCTCCCATTGAGTCAGTTGAAAGTCATCAACTGCTTTCAGAAAGAGAGCAGCTCCAGCTTCACCAACGACTACTGAGTACTCTGGACACATGCACCTTGATCAATCGCTTTTTTGGCTGGCTTAGTGAAAAGCAATTAGTTGGTGGAATTGATTACCTCCACCCCGTTGAAAATATTACTTTCAGCGCTGGTAGCACCAAAGCCCACAAAGCCAATTATATGCTTCGCCTGGAACAAAACTATCTTGGGCAAATTACAATTAGTAGTTCCAAAAAATTTACAGAGCAGGACTTACTCACCCACGAACAAAGTATGGGCATTATTGTTCATTACTTAAAAAATGCCATTGACCACCAATCTCTGGAAAAAGTAGCTTTTCAGGATGGTCTAACCGGTGTCATGAATCGCACCGCTTTAGAAGAGCTACTTCCAAAAGAAGCTGAACGCGCGCAACGCTATAATTTTGACCTTGCTGTCATGATGATTGATATCGATCACTTTAAAAGTATTAATGACAGTATTGGGCACATGGGGGGAGACAAAGTACTTCGCCATGTATCGAAAGCCATACAGAGTCAGCTTCGAAAGTCTGACCTTCCATTCCGTTATGGCGGTGATGAATTCCTACTCGTACTGCCAAACACCGATCTCGAAGGTGCCCACAAAGCAGCAAAGCGCATCATGGATTCACTCAATAAAGAAGTATCTGAAATACCCAACTGCCCCATCTCACCCAATCTCAGCATTGGGATAGCAGCATATAGGCCTGGAGAAACAGACGAAGAACTAATTCGTCGGGTAGACAATGCATTATATGAAGCCAAAAATAATGGACGTAACTGTATATCCTAAACACTGACTCCTACTCCATTAATCAGTGTTTTTATCCACCTGGAATTGACAATTGCCAAGACCATTACTATAGTTCGCCACCTTCGCTAAAGCAGCAATATTTTAGCAAAGCCCAGGTGGTGAAATTGGTAGACACGCTAGCTTCAGGTGCTAGTGCTCGCAAGGGCGTGGAGGTTCAAGTCCTCTCCTGGGTACCATTTTTGAAAATAAATCATTTATTTTCATACACTTAAAATATCGAATATAGCCATTATCTCATGACCCATTAAATTGGTTATTAGAATATGGTAAAACAACGCTCTCTTTACATCACTCTATCTGCTGAAGGTACCTAGTATTATCAACGCTATAGAAAATAATACATTTAATATTTATACGGTCAGCAATGCTGATGAAGCATTAAATCTATTAACCGGAATGGAGATTAGAAGAAGCCAATTTATCCGGCATCTTTCCTCCAGCTTCATTCAATGAACAAGTTGTTAAACGATTAATGAACTTTACTACGCTTATTAAAAATAACTAGTGCCCTAAAATATTATCTATAGGGTACTGGAAAGCTAAATATTACATATTAAAAAGGTAATCTTTCTTATTCAGGCTAGCCTCGTCAGCTAACAACACCTTTTTTACATATTTTTTATTTGTTTGTACTAACCCTCGTTATTACCCTTATAATTAAACTCCTTATAAAGCAAGGCCGTGGTGTATCAATGTGTTTTTCAACTATGGCCAGCTTCTCGAGTTCTGCAATCCTTGTGACCGGGGGATTGTTCTGTTTAAAGAAGGCCATCCAATTTAACAAACCATCTTGGGCTTTTCCTCTATTGCCTTTGATGTTTGGTATACAACAAGCTATTGAAGGCGTTGTATGGTGGGCACTTGGTGCAAACGACGCTGAAAACCTCCGATTGTCTGCGTTAGGATTCCTGTTTTTTTCACACTTTATCTGGCTAGCGTGGATTCCTTTCTCGTGCTATCTAACCGAACCTTCACACAAACGAAAGATGTTGTTCTTGCTGATGTCAGGAACTGGCGTCTTCTTTGGTTTCTCAATATTTACGCCATTTCTGCTTTATTCAGATTGGTTGATAGTATCGGCGGTCAATCATTCTATCGCTTACCAGACCACATTGATCTACGACGAATATCTGCCTAGGACTCTTGTTACCGCCGGGTATATGCTGATCGTCCTAGTTCCATTGATGCTGTCGTCTGACCGACATCATAGAATTTTGGGAATACTTGTTCTGCTCTCGGCAATTTTGACAATGGCATTCTTCAATTTTGCATTTATCTCAGTCTGGTGTTATTTCGCAGCAGTGATTTCTTTGTATATTTGTTACATTACAATCATTAAGCTGGAACCCGCAACGTGAAATGCCTGACCTTAGCAAAGGCATAACATCAAGGACCCACAGCAGTTACAGGACACGAGAATCAATCCCGTAATTGCGATCACCTCTGGCTGTATACTCAAGGACGCAGCGGTGAGTATGAATACCCAGCTTAAAGCCTGCACTACCAAAGCGATAAAATTCAGATATGAAGTTCAGAAACTCCTTTGTGAGATACGGTTTTGTTTTCACCCCAGCCCAAAACAACCGGACTCGACTCAATCATTGAGTTAAATCGTGCCTTTACACCTCATTAGCTTACCCATTAGTATTACTTTTTATAAAAAATAAGTCATTAAATCAACAGGTTATACTTAAACAGTGTACGTCCTCTCCTGGGTACCATTTCCTAGATAATCCATTGTTGTTATAAACCTCACAAAACACTTTTCAGGTATTTCAGCTTAGTACAAAACCAATACCCCATCCGCAGTCGTCACTGCAATTCAAATGTGAAGCGAAGTTTTTTGTCCAATTCTGCAAGGATTTCAAGCTGGGGAGGGAATGAAACTCCAACTAAACAACAGGCAAAACTATTGTAAAAAAAATACCCTGACGTTTTGAATAAAACGCCAGGGTATATTTGAAGAAGTAACATAAAGAAACACTCGTACCTACTGTGCTCCAATTGTTTAAAGGGCTAGGTAGATTTAGCCTCTTTGATGCCTACGGCTTCTGTAACCTAACAATACAAAACCAAGGCCCAACAATGCTAACGTTCCCGGTGTTGGTACTGAACCAGTAGGCTCATCTGGGGTGTCTGGATTGTCTGGATTCGTTCCAGGATCTCCTAGAAAGAAACTGTCAATACCAAGATCCGCACGCGCTGTTCCCTCGTAAGGTGCGCTATGGGCGATAACCTCAAGTGTTTGGATAGTACTGGTTGCTGTGAAGAGCAACGTCTGCCAAACCCATGAAGCAGCTATGCCCGAAGCAGGTGCCGTCAAAATATCACCAATTTGGCTTTCTGAGCCAAAAACAATCTCCCAGTAGCCATCAGTTTGACCGCCTCCAGTGTTATAACTGATACTCTGCTCGAAAGAAATTTCATACTCCTGACCGATAACTAAACCATCGAGACCGATCTGCAACGCACTTTCAACATAAGGACTCCCACTTCTTCCATCCCAACCAATGCCATGCAAAAAATCACCGCCGGTACTACTCGCCTGCCAAGTCATACCATAAATATTTGTATTAGCATCAAACACATCGGGAGTACCAGCTGTCGTCGTCCAACCTGGGGGGACAGCACTGTTAAATGTATTTGTATTTCCTGTATAACCCTCAAAGCCACCATTAGCGAAGGCGTCGAGCAATGCCGCAGAGGCGTTACCAGCACTCAGGGACAATAGAATAATAATAAACCCTGAGATGTTCTTTATTTTTTTTGTGATTAAGTGAGTAAACATTTTATTCTCCTTTACCATACTTTATTGTTTATCCATATATCAACAATAAGCAAAAATTGGACCAAAAATATAGCACATTGATTTTACTGTATTTTTTTCACCGACAACCAACAACCCACCAATAATCGTAAAAAAACCTGACACATCAAATAGCTTTACCTATATTCAGGTTTATAAAAATGTGCCTCATTATGATGGGATCTTCAGTTTCATTACGGCAGTCACTAAATCAACGACCTGAAGTACAATATCTGTATGACAAAACTTTGGCCCTACGTTGCACATCAAGTAGGCTTTAATTTTTTTACTTATCAACTAGTCACAGACGTTCTTAGAGATTAAAAATACACCCTCTTCTGGTTATACACTAAAAAAATCATGCAACTCACACCTATTACCACTACTCCTCCCATATGATCTTTGAGTAGACTGTCTAATAGAGATTAATCATTATAAGGAAGTCGTTTTGTTTAAACTTAAATCTGCACTTTTGATTACAATAGGCGTTGGCGCATTAACTCTAACCGCCTGCTCTTCCTCTCCCACTGATCCTGAAACAATAGCAAAGGAAGAAGCTGAACAACGTGAACGATGCCGACAGCTTCAACAAGATATCGAAGATTTAAAAGGAAGGCCTATACGTAGGGGTGCTGCCATTGAATATTACAATAGCGAATGTATAGCTAACTAACGCGCTGATTTTTTATTTAGGAGCTTAGGCTATAAGCTCCTAAATATTACTTAACCAATTTTTTCTGCAAAAGGTTTTCCGGTCAGTTCCAGGTTTATTTCCTTCTTACAGGTAATAATCTCCACTTGGTTGTCCCCCACCCAATCCATACTCACCAAGTCATCCATTAACTCATCATCCAATGCATCGCTGCCATTTTTTTCCGTATAGGTGGTAATTTCGGGGAAAACGATACGCAATGAAGGTTCTGAATCCGAAGGATCATTCAAGCACTCGATAAAGAGCAGCCGTACATCAATATCGTAGACAAGGTTATAGATATAAGGAGAACTATCGCCCAGCAATTTGGCTGTGAGTGTCATAATGGTTCCTGTAAATTATTTCTGTAAGCAATTCTTGAATTGTGGCAATCAAATGCCCGATAGAACACCATGGTAAATGAAAACCTACTGAAGGGGAGAAAATAACTGGGACAATTTCATCAACGATTTAATCAGCAAGTTTCGCTGTGCTAGCTCTTCACCCGTTAAAGAACAACAATGTTCAAAGTCAGTATTCAGCATGGACTCCACTTCCAAAGCAAATTTTTCTCCCCGTACCATCGCAGTAACTTCAAAGTTTAAATGAAATGAGCGGTTATCAAAGTTTGCAGTGCCTACATAGGCTCGATCACTATCCACCAACACTATCTTCTGATGCAAAAAACCGTTTTGGTATTGATACGCTTTAATATCTGTATTTCGAAGGTCCATCAATACCGCATAGGAAGAGAGCTGTACCGTACGATTATCCGTTTTTCCCGGCAACATCAAGCGCACATCGACCCCCCGAAGAGAAGCTAGCTTTAATGCCTTTAAAATAGCATCGTCAGGGACAAAATAAGGGCTAACAATCCAAAGTCGTTCTTTCGCACTGTTAATGGCATGAAGAAACATCAATTGACAAGTTTCTAAACGATCTGCTGGCCCAGTGGGTAATACCAATACCCTTTGATCACTGATTTCCCCCTGAGGATGCCAGTTTAATTCTGGTACTTCGCTTACCGCCCAGTACCAATCTTCAAGAAAGGACAGCTGTGCACCATGTACAGATGGCCCCTGCAACTCCAAATGAGTATCCCGCCAAGGGGTTAGATGACGGTCTCGGCTCAGGTACTCATCTCCCACATTGGCACCTCCAATAAAGGCTGTACGGCCATCTACAACGACTATTTTTCGGTGATTTCGAAAATTAATTTGGAATCGACGACGCTTCCCCCATCGCCAGGTTCTAAAAGGCTTTATATCTATACCGGCTTGCCTGAATGCTTTTAAATAACGGCGAGAAAGGCTAAAACTGCCTATGGCATCATAAAGAAAATAAACCTTCACCCCCTGCTTTGACTTTTCAATTAATCGAGCCTGTAATTCACGGCCCAACTGATCATCTCTAAGTATATAAAACTGCAGTAAAATATATTTTTCTGCTTGCTCTATTTCTTCAAAAATACGCTGAAATGTATGTTCACCATTAATCAGCAAAGTAACCCGATTACCTCGGGTATAGGGCATAAGTGCTAAACTCTCTAATAATTGTGCACCCTGAGTACTATCCTCTTCAGGGCTAAAATGCTCTGACATTTCAGAAAGTAATTGTTCCGCAATTTGCTGTATTTCCAAGTCTCCCTTACGACGAGCATCGATATAACCGTAAAACTTCCTCTGCCCAAACAATAAGTAGATAGGAACCACAATAGGCGGTAAAAAGACCAAACCAAGTGCCCAGGCAATGGCACCTTGAGATGTACGAGATTTAAAAATAGATTCAATGGCAAAAAAAATGCCACAGAGCTCTATTAATAAATAAAGGGGCAACCAGAATTGCACCAGTAATTGCCATCCTAGGGATAAGGTATGAACAATAGGAGACAACCATTCCAACATAGCTATCTTTCCTGCTCTCGCATATTACCCAAACTGGCACCACACCATTTACAGTGAATGGCATCAATATCATGCCCTGCTTTCACGCAATTAGGACAGGGATAAACTGACTTATCCCGCCTCATTTCATTGGCCAGCTCTGCAGTAATAATGCCCGTAGGAATCGCAATAATAGAATACCCCGTGAGCATGGCCAGGGTTGAGATTAACTGCCCCAGAACAGTATGCGGTGTGATATCTCCATAACCCACTGTTGTAATGGTCACAATGGTCCAGTAAATACTTTTAGGAATACTACTAAAGCCATTGCCGGGCCCTTCAACCACATACATCAAACAACCAAACAAAGTGCTAAGGACTAGCACGATACTGAAAAAGACAAAGATTTTTCTTTTTGCCTGATTGATAGAACGCATCAGTACATCAGCTTCAGACAAATAACGTACTAATTTTAATACTCGAAAAATTCGAAGCACACGAACCAAACGAATAATTAACAAATATTGCGCACCGGCAAAAATCAAACCGAGGTAAGAAGGAATAATAGAAATTAAATCGATGATGCCATAAAAACTAAACAGGTATTTTTTACGGTTGGGTGAACAGTAAATACGCAAGACATACTCTAAAGTAAAAATACCTGTGAACAACCACTCAACAAATATAAAAGTACTCGTAAAACGTCCATTGAGGGACTCTACCGTGTCTAAGATAACGGCAAAAACACTGATCAGAATGGCATAAATAAGAAACAAATCAAATCGTTGCCCTGCTGGCGTATCTGTCCCAAAAATAATTCGATATAGCTCTGATCGTAACTGTGATCGTAGATTCTGACTTGTCATAAAATAGTTTTAATCCCACTCACAATATTTCAAGATCTCATTATAGAGATATGTTGCCTACTCCACATCTAACTTGTTTTATCCTATGTAGCGTTAATAATAGACTGACTCCTGCTAACTAACCCAAGCTAGGTAATTACCATTACTTTATGACAGAGCAAAACCAATTACTCAGATCACTCTCACTGTTTGAAATCAGTTTTTATGGGATAGGTACCATCCTAGGAGCTGGCATTTATGTGTTACTGGGCAAGGTCGCCAATGAAAGTGGCATGGTAACACCTTCAGCTTTTTTACTGTCGACATTCATCGTCAGCTTTAGCGCCTATTCCTACGCCCACATGTCTCGCCGTTTTCCCAGTAGCGCTGGTGAAGCTGTGTATATCATGGAAGGATTAAACTCACGTCAACTTTCCGCATTGACTGGCGTTGCTATTGCCCTTAGCGGCATTGTTTCAGCTGCAACTATTGCACGGGGTTTCACTGGTTACTTCGCCTTTTTTTCTACTCTCCCACCCTGGGTACTCATCATTTTACTGGTGACGACCCTCACTGCATTGGCGGCATGGGGAGTTAAACAATCTGTCACCATGGCAGTGATCACAACACTGTTGGAAATAGCTGGTTTAATATTAGTTCTCATTGTAGGTAGTGACCAAATTCAGGGAAAAGAAATTCCCTGGCGGCAATTTTTACCTAGTACTGACCCTAATAATAACCATAGTTTCATCCCGGTAATTAGCGGAGCTTTCATCGCATTTTTTGCCTTTATCGGCTTTGAAGACATGGTCAAGATGTCAGAAGAAGTAAAAAAACCAGAACGTAATCTGCCATTGGGAATTGCCATCGCCCTGATTACTTCAACATTGCTTTATGGCGCTGTAGCCATAGTCGCCGTTCTTACCTTGCCAATACCTGAACTTGCTAATTCTGATGCACCCTTAGCCTTAATCATTGAAAGAAACAGTACTATCCCCCCTGAGATAATGGCCGCCATCAGTATTATTGCCATTATTAATGGCGCTTTGATTCAAATTATTATGGTCTCCAGAGTAATGTATGGCATGGCAGGAAAAAAACTGGCCCCCCAAATACTGGGGGCTGTTCACCCTCGAACCAGAACCCCATTAATAGCGACACTCCTGACGGGTATTATAGTCGTCTGTTTTGCTCTTTGGTTTCCCATCTCCACACTAGCAAAAATCACCAGCTCACTAATCCTTGTGGTATTTGCCCTGGTGAACCTTTCACTGTTGGTTTTAAATTATAGAGAGAAAACTAAAGGCATTATCGGCAAACTGGTTCCTGCCATTGGTGCTTGTTTATGTATCAGTTTTCTCGCCTTCCAGATTTGGAATTAACCATAAATGCCTACTTCTCAAATCTCTGCTTCACAAAAGATGTACTGCATAGAAATCACCAAGCCTGGCTCAGCTGATGTGTTGCAATTAATAGAGCGCCCTATTCCCCAGCCAGGTCCAAACGAAGTACTCATTAAAGTAGTGGCTGCAGGTGTAAACCGACCAGATGTATTTCAACGCCAGGGGCTTTACCCTCCACCGGATGGTGTATCGGATATCCCCGGACTGGAAGTGGCCGGTGAAATTGTAGCTATAGGCAGTATAGAAAAAGTACGGAAAGATCAGTCTCACTGGCAAGTTGGTGATCAAGTCTGCGCTTTGCTCACAGGTGGAGGCTATGCGGAATATGCCATTGCCCACCGAGATCTTTGTTTGCCGATCCCAAACGGCTTAACACTCACACAGGCAGCAGCACTTCCCGAAACCTATTTCACCGTGTGGCACAATATTTTTGATCAAGTTAATGGTCATGTTCATAACCATGGTGCCATTCAACCGGGTGAAACACTGCTGGTACATGCTGGCACCAGTGGAATCGGTACTACCGCCATTCAGTTAGCTACCGCATTGGGGCACCGGGTATTCACCACGGCTAGCAGTGATAAAAAATGTCAGCAATGCCTTGAACTAGGTGCAGAAGCGACTATTAATTATCAATCAGAAGATTTTGTTCGCCGTGTAAAAGAACTGACAAATGGCCAGGGGGCCGATGTTATTCTGGATATGGTGGGTGGCGATTATATACAAAAAAATATCCGCGCTGCCGCCTTTCGAGGCCGCATTGTTTCCATTGCTTTTTTAAGGGGGTCAAAAGTCGAAATAGATTTGATGCCGGTGATGCTAAAGCAACTAGTACTTACAGGCTCTACACTTCGCTCTCGACCAATGGAAGAAAAAGCTAAAATTGCCGAAGCCCTGCTGAATAAAGTTTGGCCCTTATTTAAAAATAAAGGGGTTGGGAATAGGGAGCTTGAGAATAAAGGGATGAGCCCGCTAATAAGTACTACCTTCCCCCTAGAAAAAGTCGTAGATGCACATAAGCTAATGGAGAGTAATCAGCATATGGGTAAAATTGTACTGACCACTGAAAAGTAATTCCAGAGTGAACGAAGGAACCTCTGAAAAGCGTAGGCGAGGAAGGGAGTGCAAGGCAAAAATTGGCGAAAAGAGGGAGTTTATACATCATAAATGATCGATTTTAGCCAGTTTTTAACGCAGCAATCACAACGCAGGTAGTTGTTCAGAGGTTCCGCAAACCTTTTTTATTAATAATCTTATTACTGAGCTTTTACTATGCCAAAAAAAACCCGACTGGTTTATTCCACAGAAACCGGGCGCATCAAACCAGAAAAAGAAACCGAGCAACGCCCTGCTGGTGACGGCATCGTTAGAATTCGCCGTGAGGTGAGTGGCCGTAAAGGGAAAGGGGTTACCACCATAGCCGGTTTAGAAATGTCTGATGCCGATCTGAAAAAACTAGCTAAAACCCTCAAACAACTCTGTGGCACCGGCGGCTCTGTTAAAAATGGCATTATCGAAATCCAGGGAGATCACCGGGAAAAAATTCGAGAAGCACTGGAAAGCCAGGGCCACACCGTAAAATTGGCAGGCGGCTAACGAATGACTGACAATCAAGTTGAAAGAACCATCAAGGAAAAAGTTGCACCTTATGGAAGCTGGGATTCGCCAATTAATCCTGAGCAACTAACTGCCTCAACACCCTCCTATGCATATCCCTATCGTGATGGAGAAAACCTTTACTGGTTAGAATCCAGACCGTGGGAAAATGGCCGGTCTGTAGTGGTCCAGCGCAATAGCCATGGGGAAACCCGTGATGTATTGCCGGCACCACTTAGTGCACGTAGTAAGGTACACGAATACGGCGGTACACCTTATATTGTTATCGACAACACATTATATTTTTGCCTCTACGATGACCAAAGAATCTATCGACTTGATCTTGGGGATACCCAATCAGTTCCAGCACCCATTACAGAAGAAAACAATTGCCGCTATGCTGATTTTTGCTACGACGCCCATCGTCACCGTCTGATTTGTGTAGCAGAAAACAGCGGAGGAATGGAAGAGCCTATAAATAGCATCGTCGCAATCCCCCTCGGTAGTTCTCTCGATGGTGCTCCCGATAGTGCTATGGATGGTACTCTCGATGACTCTAGGAAAATCACCACTCTCTGCACTGGTGACGATTTCTATGCTTATCCAAGACTGGATAAAACGGGCAAACAACTATGCTGGATTAGCTGGAGCCACCCCAATATGCCCTGGGATAACACAACGCTCTGGTTAGCTGATTTGGATAACCAGGGAATTCCTGTGGAACAAAAAATAGTTGCTGGCAATGGCGATGAAGCTATCTTTCAACCCCAGTGGTCACCAGGAAACCAACTGTATTTTGTATCTGACAGGGACAACTGGTGGAACATTTATCACTGGGAACCAGAATCTGGCATTAAACCCATACACAAAATGGCAGCAGAATTCGCTACACCGTTGTGGGTGTTAGGCATGTCCACCTACGGTTTCTGTCAGCTCCCTGGATCAAAAGCAATAACTCTGGTCTGCTGCTACAGCCATAACGGTAGCTGGCAATTGGCAAAAAAAACACTGGCTACTCAGTCCGAAACCTCGAAAATTGAATTAAAAACAATAGCAACAGACTACACCCAGATTTCCGATATCTATTGTGATGGCAGTTCCGCCTGGATGGTAGGTGCAACACCTAAGGCTGGAGGTGAACTGATTGAATATGATGTTCGCTCAGAAAAGCTCAAGCCCGTAACCGCCGTGACTGAATTACCGTTTAATAAAGAATATATATCTGAACCAAAAGCTATCAGCTTCCACTCTGCTGATGATTCATCTAAAAGCGATTCTGAACAAAATGGTTATGAACAGGAGGCCCATGGTTTCTATTATCCCCCACAAAATCTGCATTTCACTGGCGAAAGCAATGCCTTGCCACCACTGATTGTCATTTGTCATGGTGGCCCGACAGGGGCCACGTCCACCGCGCTTAATTTGAAAATTCAATACTGGACTAGCAGGGGTTTTGCCGTACTAGACATCAACTATCGAGGCAGTACTGGATATGGCCGAGACTATCGAAAACAACTCCACGGTCTTTGGGGTATTGCCGATGTGGCCGATGTCGTAGCAGGTGCCCAGTATTTAATAGATCAACAACTTGTGGACCCTAACAAAATTGCAATTCGTGGTAGCAGTGCCGGGGGTTATACCGTTCTCGCAGCACTCTGTTTTCACGACCTTTTCAAAGCTGGCGCCTGTTTATATGGCATTGGCGACCTGGAAACACTGGCTAAGGATACCCATAAATTTGAATCCCGTTATCTGGATACACTTATAGGCCCTTATCCTGAAAAACTTACTACTTACCAGCAAAGGTCCCCCATACACCATGTGGATCAATTTCACTGCCCGGTTATCTTTTTTCAGGGGTTGGATGACAAGGTTGTCCCGCCAGAACAAGCTATATCCATGACAAAAGCTCTTCGTGATAAGCAATTACCGGTTGCCTACTTGCCATTTGAAGGTGAAGGCCATGGATTCCGAAAAGCTAAAACCATAAAGCAGGCGTTAGAAGCTGAGCTTTATTTTTATGGAAAAATATTTAATTTTGAGCCAAGTGAATCATTACCCAAGATACAAATAGATAACCTAACTCCTGCTTCTGGAGTGAAATAACCACATGGGAAGATACCGAGCTCCTTCACCCAAAAGTGCACCTTATATAACCCCTGAGGGTGCGCAAGCACTTGAACAAGAACTAAAACAATTGTGGAAAGTGGAGCGCCCTACTGTTACTGCAACAGTTCACGAGGCCGCAAAGAATGGCGACCGCTCTGAGAACGGAGATTATATTTACGGGAAAAAAAGACTCCGAGAAATTGATCGACGGGTACGCTATTTAAGCAAGCGTCTTGATGAAGTCACCATCGTTGACCGAGCTCCAGACGATAAAAACAAGATTTTCTTTGGTGCCAAAGTAATATTGGAAGACAGCCAAGGGAAAGAACATTCCTTTCATATTGTTGGTGCCGACGAGATCGACCCTAAACAACACAAAATTAGTATCGATTCACCTATGGCGAAACAATTGCTAGGAAAAACTGTAGATGATGAAATAAACGTTACAACCGTAGCAGGAAAAAACACCTGGTTTGTTACAGCAATCGCTTACTAAAACCTGATTAAAATATCTTTTAATCCGGACCAACTAACTTTAATTAACTAAAGATCCTCTAGTGTTTCAGTGCCCGCTAACGCCCTTCTTACAGGGTATTGCTCTAGGCGAATACCATGGTCACCATCTTTTAATACACGATTTATCAACCAGCCTTTATCGAGGCTGCCCACATTGACGTGTAATAAATCGATTATTTCTTCCAATTGAGGACGTTTTTCCTGATCCAGAACCAATTTTATTTTCGGCAAATGACGTTTCTTCTCTTCGGAAGACAAAACGATACCAACAGCTCCATTTACCAGCTCAACAATCGTTCCAGGAGGATACGGCCCCATTAATTGGATAAATTCTAGTGCGTATTCCTCATCAAAATGTTTACCCCTTTCTCGGTAAATAATTTTCAATGCATCCAAGGTCGAACGAGATTTGTCATAACAACGATCACTTGTCATCGCATCAAAGGCATCAACAATACTGATAATGCGAGCATACTCAGATAACTCTCTGGCAAACAGTCCACGAGGGTAGCCATTGCCATCCATTCTTTCATGGTGATTAAATGCTGCATCAACTGCGTAATTCAGTGTCCCCTCAGACTTCATTAACAACTTCCGCCCAATTTCAGGATGCTCCTTCATCACTCTAAATTCATCGTCTGTTAAGCGTGCTGGTTTATTTAAAATTTCATCTGGAATCTGCATTTTCCCAACATCATGTAGCAGCCCTCCCGTTCCAAGCCTCACCAAATCTTCCTTTTTCAGGCGTAGGTGCCGACCAAAAGCAATGGATAAAATAGAGACGTTCAGGCAATGCTCCATGGTGTAGTAATCCACGTGCTTAATTTTTGCCATCCACATCAAAGCACTAGGGTTACGTAAAATACTATCTACACAATCGGTAACAACCAGCTTAGCTGAACTTGTATCTAAGGCATTACCCAAACGAGCCTGATCAAGCAACCCCGAGACAGTGCTATGTGCTGCACGATAAGCTTGGGTAGCAACCTGGTGTTCTTCTTCTGCAGGTTTTTCAATAGGGTGTTCTGGTTGGTCTAATCTGACCACAGATGAATCAACGGATTTTTTATTATCAGCTCTATTGCCACGAACATTTAGTCCATGATCATTTTCTGTCAGTTTTCTCTTTGGTGGCTGAAAACCTGTATTAAATGGGTTCTTTTTAGCACCCCAATCTTGCCCACCTTGATCCACATAAACATACTGGCAATATTCACGAAGCTTCCGGATTTCAGACAACGTTTTAATCGTAAAGCCCTGGAGTAAAAAAGGTGTTTCAAGCCAAGGTCGATCCAGCTCAGCAACAAACATTCCTAATTTAAGCCCCGATGCAGGAACCCGCTTATAATTTGATCTATCAATAAATTTGTTGGTCACAAAATACCCTTAATAACGGATAAGTTTTCTGCGCCTAATTACAGTTTTTTATTTAAAATGTTTCAAAATATATTTAAAAGCTCTCTAATAGAAACATTCTCTAAAACAATAAAAGCACTAGAGGTGCTCTTTGATTACTTTCTGTAAAAAAGGCACAACTTCTTTTTCAAACCAAGGATTATTTTTTAACCATCGCTGATTCCGTGGCGATGGATGAACCAAGGGTAAAAAGCCCTTTGACAAAAACAACTCCCAGTTCTTGACCCGTTCCGTGAGCGTCTTGAATTTATCATTTAAATAATATGATTGGGCATACTGCCCTATTAATAGTGTTAATTCCACTTTCGGCAAATGGCTCAACACCGGTGTATGCCATTTCGGTGCACATTCATGCCTTGGGGGCAGATCACCGGATTTACCCTTCCCGGGATAACAAAAACCCATGGGCATGATGGCGATTTTCGATGGGTTATAAAATTGTTCCTTATCCAACCCCATCCACACTCGCAACCTATCACCACTGGGGTCATTCCAGGGAATACCTGTGGCATGCACACGGGTTCCTGGCGCCTGTCCAATAATCAAAATTTTTGCTGAGGGTTCAGCACTCAGTACTGGCCTTGGCCCCAGAGGAAGGTCTGAACAATGGGAACATGCTCGAATATCCGATAATAAATCAACAAGTGGTATCTCTGAGGAAGCAATCATAAAGGCGCTATATCCACTTAATTTAATCCTCTTTACTCTCAACCCAGTAGGTATTCAGTAAAAATCCACCTAGCCCACCCAATGAAAACCATAGGGCCCAACCACGCTCTGGAAGTGTTAGAAACACCCAGGCAATCCCTATCATGACCAGCAAAGACACCTTTGGCAGTAACACTTTTGTGTTGACTGAGCCCTGATTATCATAAGGCCATAAGGTATTGATTAATGGCGGCATTGCTACAAACAACACGCCTATCCAAACCAGGTGAAACGCTACAAAAAGTGTATATAAGGATGCAGTAGCGGCAGCTAATAACCAACTATAAAAAATGATAGAAAATACTTTTTTCATTAATTAGCGACCTTATAAAACATCATGTTTAAACCTGATTAACAAACCATACAACGATTAAGACATGATCATAAAGTAATTAGCCGCGATGAGTAATGAAGTATCTGACTAACTGCTCTCTTATACTTATTGCACCCTTATACTTATTGCTCCCATATAATAGACCTTTATGGGCAATTAATAGATAGCAGATACTTTTGAATCAACTCACATTCAACAACAGTTTTTCAACCTTAGGTGATGACTTTTTTTCTCGTCTTCAACCCATGGGGCTGCCTGAACCCAGATTGGTCAGTGTTAACTCTGACGCAGTATATTCATTAGGGTTAGACCCCAAAGAGCTTAAAAAAGACTGGTTTTTACGATGGGCCAGCGGCAATCAAACCTTACCGGGCAGCGATCCTTTGGCTATGGTCTACAGTGGCCACCAGTTTGGAGGATACTCCCCTCAGCTAGGCGATGGACGTGGTTTATTACTCGGAGAAATAGAAGGTCCAGAGGGAAAATGGGACATACACCTTAAAGGCGCAGGCAGTACCCCCTACTCCCGATTTGGTGATGGACGAGCGGTATTACGCTCCAGCATTAGAGAGTACCTATGTAGTGAAGCCATACATGGGCTTGGTATTGCATCCACGCGGGCACTTAGTATTACTATGGGGAAAGAACCCGTATATCGAGAATCTGTTGAATCAGCCGCCATGGTAATACGGCTTGCTCGCAGCCATGTTAGATTTGGCTCTTTTGAATATTTTCACCACACACAAAGACCAGATTTAGTAAAACAACTGGCCGATTATGTCATTGAACAGCATTTACCGGATATTCAAGGTGAGCAAGACCAATATCTGAAGCTATTTCGGTATTCAGTTCATCACACGGCAAAACTCATTGCACAGTGGCAAGCTGTCGGTTTTGCTCACGGTGTGATGAATACTGACAACATGTCAATTATTGGCGAAACCATGGACTACGGCCCTTTTGGTTTCCTCGATACCTATAACCCTGAATTTATCTGCAACCACTCCGATACGGGCGGGCGTTACTCTTTCAAACGACAACCGATGATTGGTTTGTGGAATTGCAATGCACTAGCGAATGCGTTTACTAGCCTGATTTCAGTGGAAGAACTCAAACAAATTTTGGAAGAATATGAGCCGCTATTATTAAAAATATTACTCGAGCTTTATTGCCAAAAACTGGGCTTAGATGAAAAGCATTCTGATGACCAAACACTGATTGATTCATTACTAGCAAGCTTGGCGGAGAGTCAAGTCGATTACACTATATTCTTTAGAAAGCTCTGTTATTTTAATGAGAAAATGTTTGATAAACACAGCAGCGAAGATGAAACCAGCTATACAAACCTAAGAGACCTATTTTTAAACAGGGAAGATTTTGATGCTTGGGCCAGAAAATATCGTGAGCGCTTAGGCAAAGAAAATACAAAAACAGCTGACCGTAAAGTTAGTATGCTGAAAACAAACCCAAAATACGTCTTTCGTAACTACATGGCAGAAATTGCCATTAGAAAAGCAGAAGATGAGAAAGACTACAGTGAAATAGATCGATTATTAACCCTGCTACAATCGCCCTTTGATGAACACCCCGATTGCGAGGAATATGCCAAGCACCCGCCAGTATGGAGCCAGAAATTGAGCGTTAGTTGCTCCTCATAAAGAGGATGATTTCATCGCAATGGGATGAAATCATCAGATCTTTATTTACCTATCTGCAATTACCCGTCTACTACGAACCCAGCCCTTCGACATAAAGGTAGTCATATTCCAACCAAATAAATATTGTACAAAGCACCAATGTTATTAGCATCGCAGGGGTTCCTTTCCGGAACCACAAAGCTGGGGTTATGGCCAATGCAGGATTTCCTGTTTGTTTAGCTAACCGCTCCGAAATAGTAACAATATAAACATTAGCTGTTGAGCCTATATGGGAACCATTCCCCCCCATACCGACGCCCATAGCCAGAGCCCACCACATGACACTTACATTCACCCCCTGATGCTGTAATCCGGCCAATACCGGTATCATTGCAGCAGTAAATGGTATGTTGTCTATAAGTGCAGAAAGAATGGCAGCAACCCACAGTAACAACAATGCTGCACCGAGAGGGTGTTCAATTATTATTGGTTTAAATTGTTCACCAATAATTTCCAATAAACCACTTTGTTCAACTCCTCCAATAAGAATAAATAGCGAAATAAAAAACATAAGCAAAGGAGTTTCAATATGGCTTGTAACACTGTCTAAATCTACTTTTCGTGACAGAAAAACTAATATAGTTAGTGCCGTTGCAGCCACCATCCAGGGCTCCCAACCCAACTGCTGGTGATAGATAAATAGCACAACCATTAATCCCATCACTAACAAGGATTTTTGCCAGAGGCGTTTGTTTTTGTAACGAGCCTTAGATTCAAATTCAAGTGTGTGCTTATTGGACAATTCTTTTGGAAATAAATATTTCATTGCAAACAGTATAGCTAGCCAAGCAATAGTCACTGGCGGGCCCATATGAATAAAAAACGTATTGAAGTCAATTCCAGCTGAAGAGCCAATCATTAGATTAGGGGGATCTCCCACTAATGTCGCGACCCCTCCAGTATCCGACAGCAATGCAGCCGCTAACAAATAGGGAATCGGTGAAATTTTCATCGCCTGGCAAATAAGGATAATCAATGGTCCAAATATGATTACCGTAGTTACATTATCCAATAACAGAGAAATGACGGTTACAGTGGTACCCATAAAAACAAGAAGTCGCATAGGCGACCCATCACTTTTCTTGGCCAAATACTCGGCCATGTACTCAAACCCACCAGTGCTGATCATAATGGATACGACTATCATCATAATCGCTAGCAGAAAAACAACATTCCAGTCGATAGCATGTAACGCTTGTTCAGGAGAGTAGAAGCCGTATATCTGCCCAGCAATAATCACTGCCCCAGCACCAGCCATAGCAAACTTAGCACGGTTATAACCGTGCACATGTTCAGTAAAAATCCCAAGGAAAGTCAGCACTAAAATTGCCCCAGCAACAATCATTGGATTTGTTAATTCAAGCATTAGAATATCTCTAAAATAAAAATGGGATAAAACTTGCTTGATCATGCCCTTCTTTAATCAGCAATGAGCATAAAAACCACCTCAAAGCTTAGGGTGACAGCAAGTAATGGATTAACGTACAGAAATAGAAATGAATTAGGCCGGGGGAGCCCTAATGCTATAAGTGACAGAATTATTTTTAGATTTTTCATCATGGTTCGATGAATAAGTTTTGGTAACAAAGATACCAAACTGATGTGACGTAGACTCAACATAAAGACTAGAGGAGTCTTCACCTTCATCCACATCGCTTACATCCAACTGAAGAAAGCTCAAATTAGACGTATGGTTCAATAAAGGTGAGGATACCGCCTCAGCACTAACCATCAGTGTGGCTGTGATTAGTAGAGAAAGAATTAAGAAGTTATTCAACAACGGTATCCGTGAAAAGCTATCAATATATAGGAATCCAGTGAATTATAGACTATTGAGAAATGTAAGTAAGATCAGCAGTGCTAAATTTGACTATGTTCTGCCCTGATTTAACTATACTGATTGAAGAAAGATCCCTCATTTCCTTTTTATGCGTGTTTCTATTCTTATTCATTTTATCTTTTTCGGGCCAACGTCAAACCATCGGCAATGGGAATCATACTAATATCCACCCGGTCATCGGATAACAACTGCTGATTAAAAGCCCTGATTGCACAGGTATCCACATCCTGTTTTTGTGTGTCTACCACCGCGCCATCCCAAAGAACATTATCCACAGCAATTAACCCTCCAGGCCTTAGCAACGCCAAACAAAGTTCAAAATACTCGCAGTAGTTTTCTTTGTCTGCATCAATAAATGCAAAATCGAAGCTTGAGTTTTTACCACTATCAATAGCACCTTGGAGTATTTTTGTTGCAGGTGATAAATGTAAATCAATTTTGTCTTCAACTCCGGCTTGCTGCCAATAACGACGAGCCACGGAGGTATATTCTTCACTGATGTCACAGGCTAAAATCTGGCCGTTCTCCGGCAGAGCCATGGCCACAGCCAATGCACTGTAACCCGTATAAACACCCACCTCGATGGTATTTTTGGCACCGATCAACTGGACTAACAGAGCCATAAACTGCCCCTGCTCCGGTGCAATCTGCATATTGGCGGTGGGCAACTGCGCTGTTTCTTGCCGAAGGGCTTTTAGGGTTTCTGATTCGCGAAGAGAAGAATCCAGCAGGTATTGGTGCAGGGTATCCGTCAAATTAATCGATTTATTCGACATGGAAACCCTACTCCGTATTTTCTTGCTTGGGTAACTCAGCGATCGGTATTTCTTCTTTACCACTGTGATCACCACCACCCAACATCACACCAATCCAACGGGTGTCGTCATCATTTTCAAGGGCAATCTTCACCATAATCGTCAGTGGTATCGAGAGCAACATGCCCACAGGCCCTAGTATCCAGCCCCAGAACACTAATGATAAGAAGACGACTAACGGCGACAGGTTCAACCCCTTTCCCATCCAGCGCGGCTCTAATACGTTACCCACTACCACATTCACCACAACATAACCGATAGCCACTAACCCCGCAGAAAAGGGTCCAAGCTGAATTAATGCCAGTAGTACCGCTGGCACAGCGGCAATAATAGAACCAACGGTAGGAATAAAATTAAGTAAAAAGGCAATGAGCCCCCACATAATTGGATAGTCCACACCCAGTATCCACAACCAGATAATGACCAAGATACCCGTTAGTAAACTAAGCAATGATTTAATGCCCAGATAACTATGAACACTTTCAGCAAATCGTGCTAGCCCTTCATTGGTATTATCTTTAACAGTCGGAGCACCATGGTGTCTGGCAGCTTGTAACTTTTCACTGAAACCTACTTCTTCTGCCAGAATAAAAACCACGGTCAATAAAATCATGAACGCATTGGTCATGACATTACCGAATGAAGCCAAAGTATTACCCGCCAACTGCATTACTGCACCCGGGTCAAAGCTTTGCTTCATCTGGTCCATATCCAAAGCTACCCCCTGGTCGCTTAGCCAGTGAAGTAATCCACCACTCATTTCTTGAAGCCTTACCTGATATTCAGGTAGGTTTTGGCGAAAATCGACGATCGAAGCTCCCACTAAAATGCCAATAAGCCAACCGACCAATACCACCAAGCTGATAATCAAACAGATGGCCAAGCCATTGGGCACTTTTTGTTTTTTTAGCCAAGCCAATAATGGGGAAAAGATCAGAGCAATAAAAACTGACAGTAAGAATGGCACTAATAAGGTTTCAGCTGTTTTAATACCCGCAACAACAACGACGAATGCTGCGGCGACAAGGAGCCCTCGGGCCATCGGTGAATATTCCTTGCTCATTTAGCTTCTCCCGTTAATTCTGCCAATAGATTTTTCACTTCTTCGATTCCTTTTTCGGTCAGCAAGTGTTTTGACTTAATTGAACTGGAACCACCGATATATTCACGTTCACTTATTTCACTACAGCGCATACGAATAGCCTCAAGTTCATCATTATGTCTGATTGGCATCCCTAGAAACACCTCCCAGTCATTGTCAGTTGCTTTCCCTTCAATAACTAAGTTCAAGAGTGCAACAATATTAGTTTTTTCCAACCGATAAACGGGTGGTGCAATTTTTATGAAGAAAATGATCGCAAATAGGACAAAGAGAAACGTAAGAAAAAGAGTAAGAAGAAAATTCATCATCTAGTTACAAGCCCCAGCACTACTAACCAAAGCACTAATGATCAAAATGCTAGCAACTACTGAAAATTAAATACTGCTAATTTTTGGTTTAATTGTTTAATTAAAGTTTCTCGGCTTTCAGTATTCTGCGCGCCCTGTTGCTCTAACTCTCGAGCCAAATCACTGACTTCAAGCAAATGGCCCTGTAATTCCTCTATACACTGATTTATTGCCACAGCTTCTACTTGAAATGCATCTTTGCTGCGCAATCGCACTCTAGCAGTCATATCTCCTTCTGCTAATTTTTCCATTTGTCGAACCATCACATAAACAGGCCCGGCAATTTTATGGCTAGCAAACAAACTACCCCACCAAACACCACCGATTAAAACCAACTCCAGGGAAGCGATTAACACCGTGTTGCCAGTACTGAGGGAAAAACCTTGGAAATCAGGTAGACATGCCGAAATAATCAAAAAAGCATTGACTAATAGTACTGCTGCAACTGCTGTGAACAATGCATACTGGTACTGAAACTGGCCATTGATAACAACCGTGCTTCGACGATTATCCATTCTCCTACCCCTACCCTAGACATTTGAATCAACGCTAGACTATTACAGCCACTTTAGTGGGGCAATATTTAATCGCAGTATGCTTGGAGTTAGAACCCTAAAAGCTTATTTTTTACAAACAATAGACATCAGTAGGATTCATTCAACAATGAATGGATTAAAGTTCTCGAGTCGACCTAAATTCAAGATCCGGGTAACGCTCTTCAGTCAATGACAGGTTCACTCGGGTAGAAGCCAGGTAAGTTAAATGTCCACCGCCATCAATAGCAACACCGTCGGGCACTTTGCGTTTCAATTCCTCAATTTTTCTGTCGTCATCAGACTCAATCCAGCGAGCGGTGTAAACATTCACGGGCTCATAGACTGCCTCAACGCCATATTCATCTTTAAGACGGTAGGCCACCACATCAAACTGCAGCTGCCCCACCGCACCAACAATAATGTCATTGTTATTGAGGGGGAAAAACACCTGAGTACTGCCCTCTTCCGAGAGCTGCTGAATACCCTTTTGCAACTGCTTCATTTTCATCGGATCGCGTAATCGAATCCGTCGAAACAGCTCCGGAGCAAAGTGAGGAATCCCGGTATATTTTAGGGCTTCGCCCTCGGTGAAGGTATCGCCGATCTGAATCGTGCCATGGTTGTGCAAACCAATAATATCGCCAGCCAGCGCCTCTTCCACTGTAACTCGCTCACCTGCCTTAAAACCCACCGCATCAGCAATACGCACTTCCTTACCCTGGCGCACATGCTGCATCTTCATACCCTTGGTATATTTACCAGAGCAAATCCGCATAAAGGCAATCCGATCCCTGTGTTTTGGATCCATGTTTGCTTGAATTTTGAAAACAAAACCAGAAAACTTTTCCTCTGTAGCGGCTACTTCTCTCTCAGTCGCAACACGAGGTTGAGGTTCTGGAGCCCACTCCACAAAGTAGTCCAGCATCTCTCGAATACCAAAGTTAGAAAGTGCTGTACCAAAGAATACGGGGGTCAGTTGACCCGCCAGGAACATTTCCATATCAAATTCGTTGGTAGCACCACGTACTAGCTCGATTTCTTCACGAATATCATCGACGTAGAAGCCCAAAAGTTCCGTTGCTTCATCGGAATCCAACCCTTTGATCTGAATATCGTCAGGAATGGTATGCCCTTTTCCCTTTTGGAACACATGGATGGTATCGGTATAAAGGTTGTAGACACCTTTAAACTCTTGCCCCATACCAATCGGCCAATTCACCGGTGCTGCTGAAATTTTTAATACAGACTCGATTTCATCCAACAACTCAACGGGATCACGAATATCCCGATCCATCTTGTTCACAAATGAAACGATAGGTGTATCCCGCAGACGACACACATCCATCAGTTTAATCGTACGTTTCTCAACACCCTTGGCACCATCAATCACCATTAATGCCGAATCCACAGCAGTTAAGGTTCGATAGGTATCTTCAGAGAAATCTTCGTGCCCCGGCGTATCAAGCAAATTCACCGTGCGATCGTTATAGGGAAACTGCATTACCGAAGAGGTAACAGAAATACCACGCTCCTTCTCCATCTGCATCCAGTCAGAAGTAGCATGACGATCACTCTTCTTGCCTTTGACTGTACCCGCCACCTGAATCAGATTGCCGTACAATAACAGCTTCTCTGTGATGGTGGTTTTACCCGCATCGGGGTGAGAGATAATTGCGAACGTTCGTCGTTTATTGATTTCATTGAAAAAACTGGCATCTGCCATACATCTTGTTCCTGAGCTACTGCTTCTAGTAATACCGCGTTGGGTGCTAATACACGGCAAAAAGACAGCCATTATACAGGCAGCGCTCAATCTATTTCAGTAGTGATCTACTATCACCTTACGCCCTATCAATATTTGATAATTTATCCCTGAAATTCGGGTGTGAAATTGCTATTAAGCGCTCACGACGTTCATGGAGGCTTAATCCATGCAGGTATGCGACACCGTATTCCGTTACGACAAAGTCTACTTGTGCACGCGAAGTCACAACACCTGCCCCCTCACTAAGATGAGGAACAATTCGGGAAAACTTTCCAGACATAGCCGTTGAAGGCAAAGCAATAATAGACCGACCACCTTCAGACAGTTGTGAGCCGGTAACAAAATCTACCTGACCACCAAAACCTGAATATACTTTGTGTCCAATAGAATCGGCACAAACCTGGCCGGTGAGATCAATTTGAATGGCACTATTAATAGATGCTACCTGAGGATTTTTACGAATTACTGCCGGATTATTTACATACTCGATATCTAAAAATGCCACTTCGGCGTTATCATCCACAAAATTGTAGAGACCTTTAGAGCCCATCACAAAACCCGTGACAAACTTGCCCTGATGAATCACTTTTCGGCTGTTGTCTATTACACCTGACTCAATCAAAGGCAATACCCCACTAGAAAACATCTCCGTATGGATACCAAGATGCTGATGTCCTGTTAACTGCATAAGTACTGCATCGGGAATTGCACCTATTCCCATTTGTAAACAATCACCATCCCTAATTAATTCCGCCACATTTCTACCAATTTGGACAAATACACCTGAAGGCACTGCTGCCTCAACACAAGGGAGCTCGCTCTCAAGATCCACGGCATAGTCAATGGATTTCAATGGGATGGAGGCATCACCATGGGTCCGGGGCATATTGGGATTGATTTGAGCGATGATAGTTTTGGCTGCATTACAAGCCGCCAAAGTGGCCTCTACTGAAACCCCGAGAGAGCAATTTCCGTGTAGATCCGGAGGGGAAACTTGAATTAAAGCAACATCAATAGGTTGCCTACCGCTGCGAAACAATTTTGGAATTTCCGACAAAAAGATAGGAACATAGTCTGCCTTTCCCTCATTAACTAGTTTACGGGTACTATGACTCACAAAATAGCAACGATTGCGAAGGTGCCCTTCCAAGTGTGGATGACAAACTGCCTCAGCATGTTCTAGATGCAGCTGGAGTAATTCAACGCCCTCTAACTCAACAGCAAACTCAGCCAAAGCCTCCAACATCCGGTATGGTGTCGCTGCCATCGAATGGCACCAAATTCGATCACCCGACTTTATCTGAGCAATGGCCTCTTGGGCCGAAGAACACATAACCGTCATAACACCCTCACTAAGATCACCAGTTTTATATATCTATAATTTTGGCGATATCACGTTAAGTTTTTATGAAGGTTTTATGTATCCTAAATTTTCTACCTAAATTTAATGGGCATTTGGAATTACACCCACCTGCGGCATTTCTGCCAAACCAATATCCCTTGCATGCTGCTCAAAGCCTTTGTTTTTCCAAAAGAATGCCCCGGGCATGGTGGTAGGAATAACAAGAACATAAAATAACGCATGGCTAACAGCACTAGTCGCCAATAACAGCAAGTCTTTCTACCACCTAAAATAACAGTAAAAAATACCCCAGCTTTAAAGTTACTCTGCCAACACCCCTTAGATAATTCTTTGGGGTGCGACATTTTGTCACATCCCATAAAGTCTCTTTGAGCGTACAATCGCGCCATTCAAATTAACTGCTCTAGAGACCCATTTCGTGAACAACAAAACTACTGCTTTTATCTCACTACTTCTGTGTGCCACCACCCCTTATATTTATGCTGATCACAGCGATATGGAAGAAGTAAATGTTACTGGCATTCAAACAAAACCGACTATGTCATTGGACATTACACCTAAGAATGAACCAGTAATTGATACAGCGTCGCTGTTAACTAAAGTTCCTGGAGCCAACATCAACAAAAATGGTGCGATCACTGGTATCGCCCAATACCGAGGGCTCTATGGCGACCGCGTCAGCATCAATATAGATCATGCCCCTTCATTAACAGGTGGCCCAAACGCTATGGACACACCGCTGTCCTACACTCCGCCTATGCTACTTAAATCCCTTGAGGTTCATCGTGGGATAGCACCTGTAAGCGTTGCTCAGGAAAGTCTGGGCGGACACATGACAGCCAACCTGGACCGCGGAAACTTCTCTACAGGTAATGAAGCCGAATTCTCTGGTGGAATCTTCAGCCGGTTCAATAGCACCAGTGATGGCTTCAGTAATGCCCTCAAGTCTGTTGTGGCAAACAAGAACCATAAAGTCTCTATTCTGGCGAGCCATGATGAAGGTGATGAAACACGTTTCGATAGCAACGATGAAATTGGTGGAACACAATATCGCCGTAGCCGCTATGACGTCAGTTACGGTTGGCAAAATGACAGCACGGTTGTAGAAGTCTTTGCAGGAAAGCTGGACACTCGTGACACCGGCACCCCTGCTCTTCCGATGGATATCGGCCACATCGATAGTGATATGGTAGGCATCAACCTAACTAAAACTTTTGATGATATCGTGTTGTCTGGGAATCTATCCTATAACCACGTAGATCACGGCATGGATAACTTTTCCCAGCGAACTGCCCCCATGCCAGCTATGTTCCGTCAAAACAAAGCCACAGCACATAATACTGCTTGGTCACTGCAAGCTAAACTTCCTCTAGCCATAGGGTCATCTGAAGGCTTTCTGACCGTGGGCACTGACGGTAACGAAACCGTACATGATTCCACCATTACCAACCCGAACAACGCCATATTTGAAGTGAAAAACTTCGAAGAAGTTGAACGTGACAGCTATGGTGTATTTACTGAATGGGAAGGAAATATTGGTAACTGGAAAGTTGAAACTGGTATCCGTTACACCCGTGTCAGTATGGACAGTGGCGATGTATCTGCCTCAGGAATGATGGGCATGATGGGTGTAAACGCCAGCATTCTAGCTTCTAGCTTTAACAGTAGTGATCTCGATAAGGATTATCACAACGTTGATCTGATACTGAATGTCAGCCGTGAGCTCAATGCTAACACCACTTTGAATCTGGGACTTGGTCGCAAAAACCGTGCACCTTCTTATCAGGAACGCTACCTGTGGTTGCCTCTTCCTTCAGCGGGTGGTTTGGCCGATGGTCGTAGCTATACTGGCAATCTAGATATAGATAAAGAAACAGCCTACGAAGCCACTGTCGGTATCGACTGGATTTCTCAAAATGCCTGGGCTAACCCACAAGTGTTTTATCGCTATATTGACGATTACATCCAAGGTGTTCCCAGCACGAATATGGTTGCCAATATGGTTAGCACCATGATGAGCGGCAACTCTGCACTGATGTTCGACAACATCGATGCTGAAATGTACGGTGCAGACCTCGGCTATGGCTATAAGCTATCCGATCACTTCAGCATCGAAGGAACATTAAGCTATGTGCGAGGCAAACGTGATGACGAAGATGACAACCTCTATCGTGTTGCTCCGTTAAACAACCGTCTGGCATTAGTTTATGTAGGTCATGAAACAGAACTTAAAATTGAATCTCTTCTCTATGCCAAACAATCAAAAGTTTCTTCCTTTAATGATGAAGAAAAAACCTCGGGCTACGGCATTATCAACTTGCTAGGAAACCATAAAATAAGCCAGCAGCTGACGGTATCTGCCGGTGTAGAAAACCTGTTTGATCATAAGTATCAAGATCATTTAGCGGGCTATAACCGTAATAGTGATAGTGATGTTGCTGTCGGTGACCGCTTGCCTGGGGCTGGAAGAAATCTTTACCTATCGTTTGCATACAATTGGTAACTAACAACAGCAAGAAGCCAGGCTGATCTGATAATATGACCTTATGGCACTTTATGAAAAAACAGCACATCAACAGTTAACAATCTCAGCTGCGAGGCAAAACCTTCGTCAGCTGAGCATCATCAGGAACATCGCTCTTGGGGGTCAATTATTGGCCCTCCTTTTTTTTAGCCAAATCCAAAATATCGGTTTACCCGTCACGGTCTTAAGCGTGATTCTGGCTTTCTATGCGCTGGTTATCGGTATCACCTGGTGGCGCTCTTTTCAAAAACCCGCTATTACGGAACTGGAATTTTTTGGGCATTTGCTCATGGACATTCTGTTCTTCACTGCCCTGCTCTATTTTAGTGGCGGTGCTTCAAACCCATTTATATCCTATTACCTCGTTCCTATTAGTATTGCAGCAACCACACTCCCTACGCGCTATACTTGGAGTGTGGCACTGTTATCTCTCGGTGCTTATAGTTGGTTATTGGCAAACTATCACCCTATTCCAGCTCTATCACCTATGTCTGGACACGAGCATCACGACAGCAGCAATAATCTCCATATCATGGGGATGTGGTGTAATTTTGCCGTCAGTGCCTTGTTAATCACCTACTTTGTCACTCGGATGGCCAACACACTGAAACAGCAGGAAATTAAACTGGCGCAGCAACGTGAAGACCAGTTGAGGGATGAACAAGTCATTGGTATTGGCACCCTGGCCGCAGGGACTGCCCATGAGCTGGGAACACCACTAAACACCATGAAAATATTAGTGGATGAAATGCAGTATGAGAAGTCTGATTCCAATCCTTCAGACTTCCATCCCCCAGAATTCAGTGAAGAACTCACTATTTTGCAACAGCAAATTGAGCAATGTCGTACGACCCTGAAACAGTTGGTAGCCACCGCAGAAACCACCACTGAAAGTACAGAAATAAAACCAATACGTGAATATTTCGATAAACTGTTGGAACGCTGGCAAGTGATGCGTCCCAAAACACAAGCTAATATTCACTATGCCGAAAATCTTCCAGAGTGCACAGCGAGCTTCCACCCCACCATTGCCCAGTCACTGACCAATCTGCTCAATAACGCAGCGGATGCTAGCTTAGAGGTGGATGTAGACCTCTTCTGGGACAAGGAAACCGTAAAGCTCAGTATTCGGGACTATGGCAAAGGTATTACCTCAGAACAGCAGGAAGTATTAGGGCAACCTTTTAACTCTGATAAGCCCGATGGTATGGGTTTGGGATTATTCCTTACCCAGGCATCAGTCAATCGCTATGGAGGGAAAGTTACCATTTGCCCCGCAGAAGGCCAAGGCACATTGACGCAAGTAGAGCTTCCACTTGGAACAACATAGGTGGAGAAATGACAACAGATAAAATCCCCCCACTGAACAATCAAAACACCCTAATAATCGTCGATGACGATGTAACCTTTGCCAGTATTCTCAGCAAAGCACTGACTCGCCGCGGCTACAATGTCATCACTGCCGAAACGGCATCAAAAGCTGTGGATTTATGCAAGCAGTATCAACCCCAACAAGCCGTGGTAGATTTAAAGCTGGAAACAGAATCTGGGCTAAATGTACTGCCCCAGTTAAAACAAGCAAATCCCGAAATAAAAATGGTGATACTGACCGGCTATTCCAGTATCTCCACTGCCGTAGAAGCAATCAAAATGGGTGCCATTAACTACCTATGCAAACCTGCAGGTGTGGACGATATTTTAGCGGCTTTCGACAATGTCGCTCCAAATCCCGACATAGATATTAAAGAAACCCCTCCCTCAGTTGACCGCTTGGAGTGGGAACATATACAAAAAGTACTGGCAGAAAATAATGGTAATATTTCAGCTACGGCAAGGGATTTGGGGATGCATCGCAGAACATTGCAAAGGAAACTCCTTAAGCGGCCAGTAAAAGAATAACTTTTATGATATTAAAGGTAACTCTAATCAAAAAAAGTGGTGAGTTTTCAATTTCGGGTTCATAGAACCCATACCTTTTTAATTACCCAGAAAAAAGGAAAGGAAAATGTCTATAACAAATAAAACTGGCGCTTTGATATTAGGTGTTTTTGTTTTTCTTGGCCTATCGACCTTAGGTTATCTTTTAGGTAATGCCGCTGTTGAATTTAAACAATTTGATCGCAGTGTGACGGTAAAAGGCTTGTCTGAACGTGAATACCCTGCTGATATTGTCATATGGCCCATTCAATTTACTGCTACCGGGAACGACCTTGAAAGCTTGTATAACGCCATTGAATTAAACACTAAAAAAATCGTCAGTTTTCTCGGTAACAACAGTATCAGTGCCGATGAAATCACTCTTTCCTCTCCTGCAATAACAGATAAATCTGCACAACAGTATGGCAATAATGCCAGAGCTGAATTTCGTTATACGGCATTTCAAACAGTTACTGTGTATTCAAAAAATATTGATACTGTAAGAAGTGTGATGGGGTCTTTATCTCAGCTAGGCAAACAAGGCATTGTCATTACAGGTGGTAACTATAACGCCCAAACTGATTATATTTTTACACGATTGAACGATGTTAAACCCGAAATGATTGAAGAAGCTACAAAGAAAGCGAGGGAAGTTGCAGAAAAATTTGCCTCGGACTCTCAAAGTTCTTTGGGGAAAATAAAACGAGCGACCCAAGGTCAATTTAGTATTAGTGCTAGAGACAAAAACAACCCACATATCAAAAAAGTTCGAGTAGTTTCTACTGTCGAATATTACTTATCTGATTGATAAAACCATGATTAAAAAAATATAAGGCAAGGAAATTTAAATTTAGATTAAACTCTACGGGAAGAATAAAAGATAAATTGACGCTTTAAGTAAGTTTAGTTTAAAACTCTATAACCTCGACCACGCAAACAATTTTTTACCACCTGACGACGCTCTCTATAGCCAGAGCTGGTACCTTTAAGCGCACCGGTGACAGCACCAACGCCAGCGCCTTTTTTAGCAGCGCCACTATCACCCACAATGGCACCAACGACACCGCCCACAACAGCTCCGCCTACTGCAGTTTTTGTCGCTTTTCCAGCAACAGGAACCTGTGTGGCAAAACCTTGGCATTCTTGTAAGTCCTGATGATAGTGCTGCATATCTACACCTTTGGTATCGACAATAATACCGCTGTCTCCAGCATTTTTACGATGGCTGGAGCAGCCGGAGATCACTAACGCCAAAAAAAATAGTAACAGCCCTTTATACATGCCCATATCCTCGTTGAGTCTAACCCTGTTCACACTGAAGAGAGGTCTAACGGACAACTTAACAACTTGCTTGCCCTCCTTACCCTTTAACGCTTCCCAGCCTATAACGTTGACAGTAGAACTAAAAAAGCCCCCGATCAAACATTTTCCGGGGGCTTTATAGATAAATGTGTGTTAGAAGCTGTTATTTCATACCACTCATCAAACCGCGGACTGCTGCGGGAATATCTGCTGGTAGGAAGACTAACTTTGAATTGTCTGACTTAGACATTTCGCGCATAGCCTCCACATACTTTTCACCTAATAGATAAACAGCAGGCAGTTCTTTATCTTGAATACCCTGGGTGACTTTTTCAATGGCTTCCTGAGTTGCGGTGGCCAAAACCACTTTAGCTTCTGCATCACGGCGTGAGGCCTCCAAACGACCATCAGCTTCAAGAATTGCTGCTGTTTTCTCACCATCAGCACGAGTTACCGTTGCACGGCGCTGCCGTTCTGCTGCAGCCTGTTCTTCCATTGCCGTTTGCATGGTTCCAGACGGGTTAATATCCTGAATCTCTACGGTTTTTAGGGTAATTCCCCAATCTGCAATATCATCAGAGATAGAGGTTTTAAGTCTTGCCTTTATTTGGTCTCTGGACGACAACGCATCATCCAACTTCATTTCGCCCACAATAGAACGTAAGGATGTTTGTACCAAAGTACGAATAGCCAGCTCATAATCTTCAACACCATAAACGGCTTTTTCTGGTGACACGATATTAATATAGGCAACAGCATTGGCAATGATTACAACGTTATCCAGCGTGATCACTTCTTGAGATGGAATATCCAATACAATATCTTTAGTGGTGACTTTATAAGCCACATTATCTATATAAGGAATAATGAATTTCAAACCTGGCGTAAGTGACCGGTGATATTTTCCCAACCTCTGTACAACCCATTTGTTGCCCTGTGGTACCTGCCTAACACCTTTAGCCAGTGTAATTAAGCAAAAAACTAGTACCGCTATGCCGAGAATTGGACCTTCCATAAAATATACTCCATGAGTGTAATTAGCTTAATTTAACAACAATTAATGTGTTGCCAGATATATCTTTAATATGTACTCGATCGCCTAGTTCCACATCTCCTTCTGAGATAAAGTCCCACTCGTCATCCCCAAGCAATGGTGTAGTAAAACGTACTATTCCTCGGCTACCTTCTGTAGGCACTTTAACAACCTTTCCAGATTCACCAATGGCCGCTTCACGGGCAATCCCTGCCATTGTTTTATCAACCATTTTGGGCTTTAAAAACTTAAACCAAAGAAGGGTGAATATGACCGATGCAACTGCCCAAAGAATCACCTGAACGGTAAAGTTCATATCAATAACAATTGATAACACACCAACCACTAATGCACCCAAACCAAACCAGAAAATAGTAAAGCTTGGGATAAAAATCTCGACCAACATCAGGGCAATACCCAGCACTAACCAATGCCAATAGGCAATTTCGAATTCCATCAATGTTCTCCGTCCAGTTTATCTTTTTCTTCTCGGCTGTCTGCACTTGGTAGCAATTTCAGTATATGAAGTATCAAAGGCAGCATCAGACATAAACCTACAATGATGAGCAATAGTTCATCTGTACCGCCATTGTCTATAAAACCCATGATACCAATGGCTGCCATTATGGCACCCAATAGGTCTAAAACAAAAAGGCCTAAGGGCCACTTCTTTATTTCTTTCATAAGGAAAAACCGCCTACAGCACTATACAAGATTTCTGAGCTTTAACTCTGCTGGATAAGGATTGATATACCAAGACTGCTCAATATATTCGTTAGGTGATTTTCGAAAATGATGCAGAAAAAGTGTTAACGGTACAATTAGAGGAATATCGCCTTGATGATAACGTGTAATCACTTCAACAAGCTCTTTTTTATCATCGGCATCTAATTGTTTTTTTAAATATCCCTGAATATGCTGCAACACATTCACATGATTCTTTCTGGTAGCAACTTTTTTAAGCGTTTGCATGGCTAACGATATATATTCTTCAGCAATTTGTTGTAGGTTTTCTTTATTGGCCTGTGCCGCTATTTTGCCTAATTCTCGGCTTTGATTTTGATTATGGCTCATATAAATCAGCTTATGCCTTGCATGAAAATCTGTGAGCTTTTGAACCGTTAAAGAATCAGAATATTCTGTGCGCCAACGGTGATAAATAAATACCCGCTGAATAAAATTTTCCCTTAAATTTGGATCACCCAAACGGCCTTCTTCTTCAATAGGCAGCAGGGGGAATTTCTTCATAATTTCTGCTGCAAAGATTCCGCTGCCATTGGGGTCTGGCATATTTTTTTGGTTATAAATTTTCACCCGTTCCATACCACAGCTGGGCGATGCACGTTTCAATATATATCCAGAAAATTGGCTAATTTGCTCAAAGGTAGACTGACTGTAGCTGACAAGTTCTTCCGTAACATCGAGGCTACTATCTCGGCTACCCACCGCTCTAACACCCTGATCAGAAGCAATGAGACGAATAGCAGGCCTGGGGGTACCAAGACCTATGCCTACTTCAGGGCAAAAAGAATGAAAAGTGAAATATTGAGATAAGGTGCCATTAATATAGGCATCACGTTTGTGACCGCCATTATGGCGTACTTGCTCACCCATTAAACAGGCGCTGATTCCAATGGGAATGGTGTTCATGGCAGTTCCGTATAAAAAAACATAACGAGCCCTTTAAGACGTAAACTCAGAGATTCTATACGCTGTAGCAGCCCCACTAGATCATAGAAGCTTAATCACCAACTACAACCAAATGAGGTGTTTTTTCTGTGACTTCTGAAGACAGCATATCGACAAACTCATGTTCAGGCATTGGCTTTTCAAAGTAATACCCCTGGAAATAATGACAACCCATTTTCTTCAGCGTCAGGTATTGTTGTTCGTTTTCTATACCTTCTGCAATAACCTGTAGAGACAATACTTCACATAGTTTTACAACTGCATCAACAATGGAGAAAGAGTCATCATTCTCATCCAAATTACAGATGAATTCACGGTCTAACTTAACATATTGAACAGGTAAATCCTGAAGCATTGCCAGAGAAGAGTAACCGGTACCAAAGTCATCCAGTGCTATCCTAATGCCATAGGCAAGAAGATCATCGAGCTGCCCCCGGACCTTTTCCAAATTATGGATCAGGCTTTCTTCAGTAATGTCGAAAACTAATAGGCTGGGATCAACCCCAAAACTGTCTACTATTTTTATTACTTCTTTTGCAAAACGTTCATCTTGGAGCTGTTTCGGGCTGATATTCACGAACATGACAAAGTCATCTGGAAAGTCTTCACGATCATTCCACAGCACAATGTTCCGGCAAACTTTTTCAAGCAACCAGTAGCCCACTTCATGCATCATGGGAAGAGATGACATGAGATCAATAAATTCCCCAGCATGGGCTATGCGCTGCATAGGGCGATTCCACCGTAATAGTGATTCAGCGCTGAAGACTTTCCCCGCACAATTAACAATGGGCTGAAAGTGTAGATCAAATTCGGATTTTCTAAGGCCCTGGCGCAACTCTCTAATCATGGCCACACGATATTCTGCATCAATGGCGATGGATTCATCATAGAAACAAAAGCCTTTACGACCTGAAGTTTTGACACGGTACATCGCCAAATCGGCCTGTTTCAAAATATCGTGAGAGGTCCATTGGCCATTACTGAACAACACAATGCCGCCACTGACCTCAAGGTCATATTCAACGCCTTCGATAATATCGACGTTATTTCCCATATCGAGAATCTTGTCTGCGATGGACAATACTTTGTTACGAGCCTCATTATCCTGCCAGCCAAGATCTTCTACTAAGATGACAAACTCATCACCACCAAACCGTGCAACGACATCCTCTCCCCTAACCGCCTCTCGAACAATATTGGCAAAGTGCTTGAGGACCAGGTCACCCACATGGTGACCTTGGGTATCATTAATATCTTTGAAATGGTCTAAATCGAGGAATAATACAGCCGCGTACTGTCTGGTTCTTTGGCTTCTGGAAATGGCACGCTCTAACTCTTCCATCATTCGACGACGATTTGGCAAACCTGTGAGGTTATCGTAACTTGCCTGACGCTTAATGGTTTCCTCAGCCTCAACCTGTGAAGTGATATCCTCCACAAAGGATGCAGCACCAATCAATTTCCCATCTTTTAGCAACGGCGTGTTATGCCACTCACAAGTGAGTACATCATCACTTTTGTGTTTAACACCATGAACACTGTGGTAGCCGTCTTTTTGCCGACGGTATAACGCCGACCACATTTTTTTTGCTTGTTTGTTCGCTTCAATAGGAGAGAGAAAAGACGAATGCTTTCCTAGAACTTCTTCTTTTGTATAACCAAAAAGCTCTTCCGCTCTGGGATTCCAATCAATGATGTTCTGGTTACGATCCCACTGTATTGCAGCAAACGGTGCTTTCAGCCAATGCTGTTCAAAAAGGTAACTACTTTGCGCTTGCTGTTGAATTGCATTCTCAGAGGTAAATCTTAACTCGAGGTTTTGCTTCAATAGATTGTGTAGTTGGATCAATACAACATACAAAGTAGAGAAGTAAATTAGTACTGAGGTGACAAAGTAAGCAGCCATATCCTTATCAGCACGGAATATCTCCATGAAACATGGCACTAATGTCATACTGACCACGGTCAGGGCTGCTTTGATGTTATAGCAAAAGAGGATGCCACTACTTGCGGCAACACAAACTAAAATAGAGAGATAAAGCCAAGAGTTTGGTACTGGATTATTATATTGAATTACACTGGCTAAAAACCACGCCATACCAGTGGCAACCGCAACAATCATGGTTAACCGGTCAATATCAGCAGCTTGGGATTCTGTAATTTCTTCGTCAATATCAGTGGGGCTATAACGCTTAACCAGTGCCAAGTTTGCAATGGATACAATAATCAAATAACCACACCATGAAAGAAACTGCCAACTGGTGAGCATTTGCTGCCAAACATAGACGAGTACAGAGCCAAAAATAGCTGCAACACCAATACAAAGAGGTAAGCGATTTAACATCAACTCAGACATTTTCAGTCTGGCTGACTCACGGCTGTCCCTTTTTACTGTCACTATATTGCCCCTTTCCTAACTATTCCTTACTCAACAATTTCTAAAAGCATACGCTCTAAACCAACACACAAGTCCATATCAGTACATACAGTTGGATTACGATTATCGCCGTTCTAAAAAACCTGTCTCTTCAAAAACGCAGTGTGGTCGTTTATACCGACAAGCGGCATAGAAATATTTACAAATAGACTAAAACTGTTAACTGCGTCACATAGGATATGTAATCGACCTCTATTAAACGACTTGCTGAAGTTAACAGTTAGGGGCTTTTAATCAATATCTTTTGAAATCAGACTATAAAGCCCAAGAAACTCAAATTTAGTATAAAGAAAGAAATAATGCGAACAATATCGAAAGATTCAAAAGCCTAGAGTTTGGTGAGCGTGGCCCATGACTAGAGTTCCATTGCCATCATAATGGCATCTTCTGGGCCGTTCTCTGTTTGGTAATAATTTGTTCGAAGGCAAATCTCTACAAAACCAGCGCTATCATAGAGTTGTATGGCCGTGTCATTTGATGCCCTCACTTCAAGAAAAAGTCGTTTTGCCCTTTTGGTAAGGGTATTGACCAAATCATCAAGTAATTCACGACCGTAGCCCTTCCCTTGGTAATCTGGAGCAATCGCAATATTTAGTATCTCTGCTTCGTCAACGACAACATGATAGATCGCATAGCCTATAACCTGCCCATTCAGTATTAAGGATAAACAACTGTGTTTAGTGTGACTATCGACAAACTGGTTTTCTCTCCAGGGGTGTGGAGTCACCTGCTGCTCAATTTGATTAATCCGAGGAATATCATTGATGTCCATTGGACGAATTACAGCATTGACTCTCAAGGCTGAACAGCCAAATGTCGAATGGTTTGCCAAGTTTCTGCCTTCAAGTCAGGTTCTTCTATCATTTCCTGCAAGCTCCTGACCATAATAATTTGGGCACCGCCTGCAATTTCTTCAATATGACCTAACAGATCAGCGTAGGGTTTATTCTCAGCTGAGAAGAATTCAGAAGGTTGCTCACCCATTAACAGCACCCAAAGCACACCATATTTTCTAATTCGGGTATCCAAAAATACGGATAACATATCTTTGGCACCTGACTCACTGTGATCCCCACTCTCACCAACAGTATGCTCTAGTGGCCAATCAAGTAACTCAGGTGCTGGTAAATCATTTGGTAATCGCCCTATGGCCTTAAGAATATTACTTAACAGAACATTCTGTTCCTGATTTGGTTGCTCACCAGGAATCAGTTGATTAAACACCAACATGTCGTCACAGGGGTGCCAACATGCAAGCCTAAACTTCAATTCAACGGTATTAGGTTTAGATTCATCAACAACATTTATTGAATGATCGCAGGTATCGAGCTCTAAATTAGGTGTTCTATCTGCGTTATCATCCACCAATTCAAGCATACTTGCGACCTGAACCTTACGGCCTGAACTGGAAAAAGCCGCATTAGACAAGTCAGTCTGGGTTGTATCGGTACCTTTTTCAGGTTCAGATGTTTCATCTGAAACATCACTTGATGAAGAATGAAAGGGCAAAGCAGCCGACTCTTCTCCTTTAGGAATGTATTGCACAATACCTAAAGTGGAAAGATACCAGCTGCGCAGCTCAGGTGTCATAGTCATTAATTCTCAAGAGTGCTTCTTATAACGCCTACACACCATCCAATTGAGGATGTAAACGGTCTGGGTTTTCAATCAAGTTGAGTGCATGTAAATAAGCCTTAACACTGGCTACAAGAATATCAGTATCAGCGCCTTGTCCATTAACAATACGACCACCTTTTTCCAATCTGACCGTTACTTCGCCCTGAGAGTCAGTGCCCGCAGTAACCGCATTAACTGAGTATAGCTTTAACTCAGTATCGCTCTTAGCCAATTTTTCTATCGCTTTAAATGCAGCATCTACTGGACCATCTCCTTCCGATGCAGAACGATAGGACTCCCCTTTGTAACTTAAGGTAAGATCAGCACTAGGTAGTTGCCCTGATTTTGAAATAACTTCCAAATTCTCAAGGGTAATCTGGTCGCCATTGGATTCATGTAACTGAATCTCTGAAACCAATGCTTGAAGGTCTTCATCGTAGATTTCACGCTTCTTATCTGCCAAATCTTTAAAACGAACAAAGGCTTCATTAAGCTCTTCTTTACTTTCGAAGTGGGTGCCCAGCTCTTCTAATCTAGCAGCAAAAGCTGCTCGTCCTGATAACTTACCCAGCACAATTTTATTAGTACTCCAACCCACATCTTGAGCCCGCATAATTTCATAGGTTTCACGATGCTTCAGTATCCCATCTTGATGAATACCTGATTCATGGGCAAAAGCATTGGCACCAACAATGGCCTTATTAGGCTGTACAGGAAAGCCGGTAATACTGGAAACCAATCGGGATGTAGAGGCAATTTGAGTCGTATCTATTTTGGTTTCAACAGGGATAATATCTTTCCTTGTTCTAACCGCCATGACGACTTCTTCCAATGCTGCATTACCTGCACGCTCACCCAAACCGTTGATGGTACATTCGACTTGACGAGCCCCCTTCATAACAGCAGCCAATGAATTGGATACCGCTAAACCCAGGTCATTGTGACAATGCACAGAAAAAACTGCTTTATCTGCATTGGGTATATTTTGAATAAGGCGACCAATGGTCTCGGCATACTCTTCTGGAAAACCATAGCCAACCGTATCCGGCAAATTAATCGTACCAGCTCCGGCATCAATAACGGCTTCGATAATTCGACACATGTAGTCAAATTCTGACCGACTTGCATCTTCCAGAGAAAACTCCACATCATCAATCAGGTTACGAGCCAATTTAACTGCCGACACAGCTTGCTCGACCACCTGATCCGGAGTCATCTGCAGCTTGTACTTCATATGAATAGGTGAAGTCGCGATAAACGTATGAATACGGCCAGAATTGGCATTTTTTAGTGCTTCTGCTGCACGCTCAATATCTAATGGAATAGTTCGGGCCAAACTACAGACCGTACTATCTTTAACAGTTTCAGCAATGCTTTTTACTGACTCAAAATCACCTGGACTAGAAACGGCAAAGCCGGCTTCAATAACATCTACACGAAGCTTCTCCAACGCTTTTGCCACACGCAATTTTTCTTCCCTGGTCATCGATGCACCAGGGCTTTGCTCTCCATCTCTGAGTGTTGTATCAAAAATGACTAAATGCTGCTTGTCCATTTATTGCTACTCCAAAATAAGTGCCTTTTGTTTTCCTGATAATGGGCAAAACAAAGACCGGACAATAATAGTTACGCGAATTCTCCCTGTGACGGGAAAGATTTGCAAACAAGAATAACTAATTAAAAAAGACTATATGTGTTGAAAAAATAATAGATGCCCCTCAGGGCAGAAGAAGTAGCAGACGAGCAGAACCACAACGAGATGAAATCATCTGTTGTGTAGTAACTTTACTTTTAACCAATTTATTCGTCATTAAAGGTTAACCGTTAAACTCATCATTATTCATAAAGCAGTAACTGATCAAAATCAGCCGTATTTGTATTCTTATTCAAACAGGTTTTACTGGTTTTGCCAAGTGCTGCCATAAGCCTTCCATAACAGCATCCTTCTAAAACAGCTCCGATTAAAAGCCAACACCACCACCTATGCCGGCCTAACTTTCCGCCACCCCCATACCAAGGGTGCCGACAATGCATAGGCTAATGCTAGTAAAAACAAAATTCTGGGGGGATCAATCGTGACAATAATCAACGCCATAACCACAGAAAAAATCACCACGAAAGGAACCCGGCCTTTCAAGTCCACACCCTTAAGGCTGTGATAACGAAAACCAGAAACCATCATTAAACCAGAAAATGCTGTGACCACAGCAGCGATTAATGCAAGTTCCGTGGTTGGTTCAATATCGTAGCCACTCCATACCATGCCCGCAACCAATGCTGCAGCTGTTGGACTGGCTAAACCAATAAAATACCGCTTGTCGACAATATCTACTTGGGTGTTAAATCTTGCCAATCGCAGAGCAGCACATGATGCATAAATAAAAGCGGCAGCCCAGCCTATACGACCAACCTCATTCAGTATCCAACTAAAAGCTACCACTGCTGGAGCCACACCAAAAGAGACCATATCTGAAAGGCTGTCGTATTGAACACCAAACTCACTGGATGTATGGGTCATCCTGGCAACTGTTCCATCGAGTCCATCAAAAATCATCGCCACAAAGATTGCTATGGCTGCAGCCTCAAATTTCCCGTCCATACCTGCCAAAATGGCATAAAAACCAGCAAACATGGCCCCGGTAGTAAATAAGTTGGGCAGGAGATAAATACCCCTATGTGGTGTTTTTTCATGCAAGGAATGATCATGCCCTTCAGCATGATCTGCCGATTCACCTGGAACGTTAGGAGCGCCCTCATTTATATCTACTTTTGGCTTTGAATCATTATTATTATCGGCATCAACCATTTTGGGTTCTCAATCTCTCTACTTAAGGCTGTTCATACTGCTTTTTACTAAACTGGGTTATTAAACACTAAAGGGTAAGACAAAAAAACCGCGCCGTAGCGCGGTTTTTCAAACACCTATTTTAATCAATAAATGCTATCAAGAAAGACCTACTTAGTTTTTCTCTTTGTCTACCAGCTGGTTCGCTGTAATCCAAGGCATCATAGAACGCAACTTTGCACCAGTCTGCTCAATGGGGTGCGCTGCATTATTGCGACGGTAGGCCGTCATAGAAGGATAATTCATCGCACCTTCTGTAACGAACATTTTTGCATACTCGCCATTTTGAATACGTTTTAGAGCATTGCGCATCGCAGCACGGGATTCATCATTAATAATCTCAGGACCAGTCACATACTCACCGTACTCTGCATTGTTAGAGATTGAGTAGTTCATGTTGGCAATACCGCCTTCATACATCAAATCAACAATCAGTTTCAGTTCATGTAAGCACTCGAAATAGGCCATTTCAGGCGCATAACCACCTTCAACCAGTGTTTCAAAGCCCGCTTTAACCAATTCAACCGTACCACCACAAAGTACTGCTTGCTCACCGAATAAGTCAGTTTCAGTTTCATCTTTGAAAGTCGTTTGAATAATACCGGTACGACCGCCGCCCACACCGCTGGCATAGGACAAGGCTACATTTTTAGCATTACCAGAAGCATCTTGGAAGATAGCAACCAAGTCAGGAATACCGCCGCCTTTGGTGAATTCGCTACGTACTGTATGGCCTGGTGCTTTTGGAGCAATCATGATCACATCCAAATCCGCACGGGGTACAACCTGGTTATAGTGAATAGCAAAACCGTGAGCAAAGGCTAAGGTACAACCCTGCTTGATGTTCGGCTCAATTTCATTCTTATACAATTGAGATTGGAACTCATCAGGAGTCAGAATCATTACAAGGTCTGCACCAGCAACAGCTTCTGGAACATTTTTAACTGCCAAGCCAGCAGCTTCAGCTTTAGCTGCAGAAGCAGAACCTTCACGCAAGCCGACCGTTACATCCACACCAGAGTCTTTCAAATTCAGCGCATGGGCGTGGCCCTGAGAACCATAACCAATAATTGAAACCTTTTTGCCCTGAATAATGGAAAGGTCACAGTCTTTGTCATAATAAACTTGCATGTTTTCACCTATATTTTTAAATCTAAAACCAATGAATGAATAGGTAACTCTTTATTGCCAAGATCCTAAGAATTACCAATTAATAAAAAATAAATTGTCTGCGTTCATAATACTTTTGTAATCTTTGTGCTTATAAACGCAATGATTTTTCGCCCCGAGCCAAGCCAGAAACACCCGTTCTAACCAGCTCAAGAATATCCGCATCACCGATGGCTTGGATAAAAGCGTCGAGTTTATCACTGTTGCCTACAATTTGTACTGTATAGGCATGTGCATTCACATCAACAATCTGGCCACGGAAAATATCAACACAGCGTTTAATCTCTGCTCTCTGTAAGTCATTGGCTTTCACTTTAAGCAACATCAATTCACGCTCAATGTGGGGACCTTCGGTCAAATCGACCACTTTGACTACATCAATCAATTTGTTCAGGTTCTTAGTAATTTGTTCTATGACCCGATCATTACCATGAGTCGTCAACGTCAAACGGGACAATGTCTGATCCTCTGTAGGAGCAACAGTCAATGTATCAATGTTATACCCACGTTGGGAGAACAGACCTACCACCCTAGAAAGAGAGCCTGGTTCATTTTCCAATAATACTGAAAGTATCCGTCTCATCAGGTGCGCTCCGTTTTACTCAACCACATATCCCGCATAGAGCCGTTAGGCGCAACATGCATGGGGTAAACGTGCTCTGAGCGGTCCACACAAATATCCATAAAGACTAGTCGATCCTTCAGGCTAAAACACTCAGCCATTTTTTCTTCCAATTCATCAAAATGAGTCACCTTTATACCCACATGACCATAAGATTCTGCTAGCTTTACAAAATCTGGCAATGAATCTTCATAAATACTTGAAGAATAACGGCTGCTGTATTGCATGTCCTGCCACTGACGAACCATACCCAAAGCCTGGTTATTCAGATTAATAATTTTTACCGGCAAACCGTATTGAGTACAGGTGGACAATTCCTGGATACACATTTGGATACTGCCTTCCCCTGTCACACAGGCCACATCAGCACCTGGGTTTGCCAATTGCACGCCCATTGCTGCTGGTAAGCCAAAACCCATGGTTCCCAAACCACCTGAATTAATCCAACGACGTGGCTTATTAAACAAGTAGTATTGCGCAGCAAACATCTGGTGTTGACCTACATCTGAGGTCACAAAAGCATCGCCACCCGTCACATTAAACAATGACCGAATCACATCCTGGGGTTTAATGATATTACCTTCGCTCACATCATGACGTGGCTTGGTGTAAATACCATGACGATCACGCCATTCATTAATCTGTACCCACCATTCCGCAATAGCAGCTTCATCCTGTGAAGCCTCACTACTATCAAGCTGATCAATCAATTCCTGTAGCACTCTGTCGCAAGGACCAACAATAGGGATATCTGCTGCAATCGTTTTAGAGATTGATGTAGGGTCTATATCAATATGGATAATTTTTGCAGATGGGCAAAATTTGTCTGTGGTATTCGTCACCCGATCATCAAAACGTGCGCCAACAGCCAAAATTACATCGGCATGGTGCATGGCGGTATTAGCTTCAAATGTACCGTGCATACCCAACATGCCAATAAACTGATCATCCGTGCCAGGATAGGCTCCCAATCCCATTAAGGTATTGGTCACAGGTGCATTCAAACTTCTGGCAAGCTCTATAAGCTGGGAAGATGCGTCACCTAAAACCACACCTCCGCCACTGTATATAACAGGGCGTTTGGCTCCTAACAATGTCTTAATTGCTCTTTTTATTTGGCCAGCATGACCTTTTACCGTTGGCTGATAAGAGCGAATCTTGATCTTTTCAGGGTACTCATAAGGTACTCGGTGATTCGGTGCAGTAACATCTTTAGGAATATCAACCACCACAGGGCCAGGGCGACCTGATCCTGCAATAAAAAATGCTTTGGCAATGGTTGCTGCAATTTCGGTAGCATCTTTTACCAAAAAGCTGTGTTTAACAATGGGACGTGAAATACCCACCATATCTGTTTCTTGAAAGGCATCATCACCAATTTTCTCACGGGGGACCTGACCGGAGATAACGACCATTGGAATAGAATCCATATAGGCCGTGGCAATACCAGTAATTGCATTCGTCGCACCGGGACCAGAAGTTACCAATACAGCACCGACTTCACCAGTAGAACGAGCATGGCCATCCGCTGCATGGGTTGCAGCTTGCTCATGGCGAACAAGAATATGTTGAACATCCGATTGTTGAAACAACGCATCATAGATATGCAGCGCCGCACCACCGGGATAACCCCATAGGTACTTTACGCCTGCATCCTTGAGTGCACGAACGACGATTTCACCGCCAGACAGTAATTCCACTGTACAAACCCTCAAAATTAAAACACCACAACACTGGCACTATCCATAAAAGGATATAAGCCCACCAAAGGACTAAACCACACCGCTGTGACATCACAGGTCTGCAAATGCAATAAGCAACCGATTCGGTAGTCGGTGCTTCAGGCCTATGGGTAGACAAGCCTGTTCTGGATGCCCAGCAAACGCTGTTTACGTTCACTTGGCGAGCCGGTTAGATACCAGCACGCGAGTAGCTCGAAACATACTCGCAGAAGCCAGAAACTTTAGGGACTTCAAGGCATTTAGTCAAGTCGTTAGCCCTTTAGGCAAGGCATTAAAAGATAGATTTCATCGCAAAATACAGCCATTATCATAAAAAACACCCTGTTCTAGGCTGTTTTCTTTCTGGCTCAAGCTGTTTTCTTACTAGCTAGGGCTGTAATTTTTGCTAGCTAATACTCAACATCTGCATAATAAATCCGCTATGATGATGATAATTATGCACTGTAGTTATGGGTTCACGAATCATAGGTTCACAGACATGAAGCAAGCATTACTTTTGGCTCTTTCGATGCTAACACTACTAACCATTGGTATTTCTGCTAATGCAGAAAAAATATTCCGCTGGCAGGACGATGCTGGAACCTGGCACTACTCAGCAACTCCACCAGCTGAACAGCCTGCAGAAACAGTTAACATCAAAGCACCGCCTACCTCTGGACCGGTAGCTGAAAAAAGTGAAAATCAAACTACCGAAGAGAAAACCGAGGGAAAAGCAGAAGAACAATCTACAGCTGAGTCCAAATTTAAGAAATCTGCAGAAGTAGCAGCAGAAGACAATGCTTTAGCTCGGAAGAACTGTGAAAATGCCAAGAAAAATTTGGCCAACCTGACAAGTCACCCAAGAATGAGAATTAATGATGAAGAGACGGGTGAAGTTCGCTATTTAGGTCAAGATGAACATGCAGACTGGATGAAAAGATCTAAAGAAGAAGTTCGTAAATACTGTAATTAATAGCCATACAAACATTTAAACTTTTTTATCTAAAATAGAGCCTATTTAAGAGAAAGATAGCTATCTTTCTCTTTTTTTACCATTACTAACCCCATAGAAATTCTTCACACTCAAACCCAGAAACATCACTCTTTATCAACAAGCTCTTTAATGATTTTCTCAGCCATCTTCTTTTTAAACTCGACAGCACCCACTTCATCCCAATCACCACCTGCCAAAAAGTAATGCTCGTAGACTTCCAGTGATTTGTACGCTGCACGTAATTCAGGGTGCTTTTCAATAGCAGCATTTTTTGGGTCATTGAGAAGACTGTCTAGCAGCTCATCATACCTTGCACCTAGGGATTCAGCATTCGTAGCACGCTCGGCCCCAGACTCCTGCTTTAGTTGATTCATTGCTTTAAAAACCTCCTTAGCCCACGAATTAAAGTTTAATCTATGGTGTATTTTATCAAGAAAGTTAACCCAAACTAACTATCTCTAACTTTCTGATGCTTACCCCTGGGAGAAAACCACCTGATCGCCCTCCAAGTCAATATGGACGATGTCGCCTGGCGCAAAATTAGCACCCAACATTTGCTGGGCCAAAGGATTCTCTAACAACTGCTGTATCGCCCGCTTAAGTGGCCTTGCACCATAAACCGGGTCAAAACCAGCCTCGCAAATTTTATCCATCACAGGCTCGGACAACTCCATCGTCAAATCAGCATCAGCCAACCTTTTTTCCAGCAGAGCCAATTGAATATCTGCAATGCCTCTAATTTGTGACTTAGCCAGAGGGTGGAAGACCACCACCTCATCAATTCGGTTAATAAACTCCGGTCTGAAATGACCTGACACCACTTCCATTACAGCATCTTTCATAGCTTGGTAACGGTTTTCATTTGAAGTTGAATCATCAGCAGTCCCTTTACTTGAATCGTTAAGATCAAAATTAATGGTATCGAACGAACGATCCTCCACAACACCCTGTATACGATCCGAACCCAGGTTTGAGGTCATCACTACCACGGTATTACTGAAATCCACAGTACGACCCTGACTATCGGTCAAACGGCCATCATCCAGCACCTGAAGTAAAATATTGAACACATCGGGATGAGCTTTTTCTACTTCATCTAACAACAGCACTGTATAAGGGCGACGACGAACTGCCTCGGTAAGATAACCGCCCTCTTCATAACCCACATAGCCTGGAGGTGCTCCCACTAAACGAGCAACTGAGTGCTTCTCCATAAACTCAGACATATCGATACGTACCATGGCATCTTCGCTATCAAACAAAAACTCTGCCAAAGCTTTACACAATTCTGTTTTACCTACTCCAGTAGGCCCAAGAAATAGGAATGAACCATTGGGGCGACTGGGATCAGAAAGCCCAGCCCGGCTTCGTCTAACGGCATTGGAAACCGCGACCACAGCCTCTCCCTGACCAATCACTCTCTTATGAAGAGCATCTTCCATTCTCAGTAATTTGTCCCGCTCTCCTTCTAGCATTTTAGCCACAGGAATACCGGTCCACTTGGAGACCACTTCGGCGATTTCTTCCTCTGTCACCTTATTGCGAAGCAATTGTGTTTCACTGGTCTCAGCCTCACTGGCAGCTACCAACTGGCGTTCCAATTCAGGAATTTTACCGTATTGCAGCTCAGACATTTTGGCCAGATCACCCTCGCGGCTAGCCGCCTCCATATCAATGCGTGCCTGCTCCAATTCAATTTTGACTTGTGCTGAACCCTGCAGTGCTAGTTTTTCTGCTTTCCAAATCTCTTCTAGATCAGCATATTCTCTGCCAATTTCCTGGATGTCTTCTTCGAGCTTTTTCAAGCGTTTTTTGGAAGCCTCATCCTCTTCTTTTTTAACTGCCTCTCGTTCCATTTTCAGTTGGATCAGACGACGCTCCAAACGATCCATTTCTTCGGGCTTGGAATCAATTTCCATACGAATTTTGCTTGCCGCCTCATCGACTAAATCAATAGCCTTATCTGGCAGCTGCCGATCAGCAATATAACGTTGAGACAATTTAGAGGCCGCCACAATCGCCGAATCAGTAATATCAACACCATGGTGAACTTCATAGCGCTCTTTTAAGCCACGTAGAATGGCAATTGTGTCTTCTTCATTAGGTTCTTCAACCAGCACCTTTTGGAAACGTCGCTCCAGGGCCGCATCTTTTTCAATGTATTGGCGGTACTCATCCAGGGTAGTTGCGCCCACGCAATGCAGTTCACCCCGGGCGAGGGCTGGCTTCAGCATATTCCCTGCATCCATGGCTCCTTCGGCCTTACCGGCACTGACCATTGTGTGCAGTTCATCAATAAACAGGATGATTTGCCCTTCCTGTTTGGATAATTCTTTAAGTACTGCTTTCAACCGCTCTTCAAAATCACCTCGAAATTTAGCGCCTGCCAATAACGCACCAAGATCCAGCGAAAGAATCAGTTTGTCTTTAAGACCTTCAGGCACCTCACCATTTACCACCCGCTGGGCCAAGCCTTCAATGATGGCCGTTTTACCCACACCCGGCTCACCTATGAGGACCGGATTATTTTTAGTACGGCGTTGCAATACCTGAATCGTACGGCGGATTTCATCATCTCGGCCAATCACTGGGTCCAACTTGCCTTCAACTGCACGCGCTGTTAGGTCAATGGTGTATTTTTCTAATGCCTGGCGATTACCTTCTGCATCCGGATCTGTCACTGCTTCCCCTCCACGAATTTTTTCTACGACTTCCTGTAATTTAGATCGATCACCGTATTTGGCGAGCGCCTTACCAAGTTCACCTTTATCTTCAAAAGCAACCAAAACTAGAGCTTCACTGGAAATATACTGATCGCCCTGTTGTTGCGCCTGTTTATCAGCCAAATTGAATAATTTTCCCGATTCAGCCGAGAGGTTAATTTCCCCTGTTGGCGATTGAACCTGAGGCAAACGTTCAAGTTGCTGTTCCAACTCATTTTTTAAACCAGCAATATCAAACCCTGCCTGTTTCAACATAGGCGTAATTGAGCTGCCCTGTTGATTTAACAGGGCCAGGAGAAGATGTACCGGCTCAAGTGCAGGGTTATCCTTACCAACAGCCATTGACTGGGCATCAGAAACAGCATTTTGTAAATGGTGAGTAAAACGATCAAACCGCATAGCAGCTCCCTATTGTTTCTATCCTCGTATGTTTATCAACACGGCTTTACCAGCCTTATCAATAAACTAGCTCTACCAATAAACTGGGGGCTAGCAAAAGGAATTCAACCTTAGCAATGAATTGTTAACCATCACTAGCTGATCCAGATCAAACTGGCCATCCTTCCCGTCTGACCATCACGACGGTAGGAATAGAATCGGCTAGTGTCTTCATAGGTACAGAAGTCACCACCATAGATTTGGTCAACGCCGGCTTCGTTTAAAGCGATACGAGCAAGCCCATAAAGGTCTGCCATCCACTTATCTGCGCGGCTATCGACGTGTGGTTCACCTTCATGGAAGCCGCCTTCATGAGAGTCACCTTCTTTCTTCGAAAAACAGTTAGTTACTTTGCTTTTTGAATTTCGATGGAAACTATCAGACAAAAACGCCTGCCTCACTTCAGCACCTACCTCAAAGTGTTTTTGACTAATCGCAGGACCAAGATAGGCCATTAGCTGATTTGTTGGTGAAGAAAAGCACGACATGGCATAACTAACTATCCCAGCAGCCAAACCGCGCCAACCAGCATGGACGGCAGCTACTTCAGTGCCCGCAGTATTACAAAGCAAGATAGGAAGACAGTCTGCTGTCATCACCACACAAGCCCGCCCTCGCTTCTGACTGAAACATCCATCAGCGGTAGGAATAACCCCTTCACACAGCGCCTCAACTAGATCAGTGCCATGCACCTGATTAAGCAGCTGTGGGGATGGAGGAAGTTCAAGCTGCTTGGTTAAAAGTTGTCTGGTTAACTGCGCCCAATTTTCTTCTACCCTCAGTGAATCATCACCCACATGAAAGGCCAGATTTAAGGAATCCCAAGGTTTGATGGAAAAACCACCTATACGCGTACTAATAGCTGATTGAACAGTTACTGGTGCGGGCCAATCAGGTGTCAAAATCTCCATCAGATGTACGGTTTATCTAAAAACCGGCTAGTTTTTGGCATCTTTTTTCAACATTTCCAACAACAAATTAAAGTCCTCTGGAGGAGGCACCTGCCATTCCATGTATTCTTCAGAAACAGGATGGATCAAACCCAGTTTACCTGCATGCAAAGCCTGCCGTTTAAAATTTCGGAGCATATCCTGTAACTCGGCTGTTGCTCCTTTAGGTAACTTTAAACGCCCGCCATAAACCATATCCCCGACTAAAGAATAACCAATATGTGCCATATGCACCCGGATCTGGTGAGTTCGACCAGTTTCTAGCTTTACGCGAATATGGGTATGATTAGGGAAGCGCTCAATGACCCGATAATGGGTAATCGCATCTTTGCCGCCACTTTTACCACCATTATCGCTGACCACAGCCATTTTGATTCTCGCTTGCGGATGTCTTGCCATGGGTTCATCCACTGTGCCGCCACCCGTCATCACCCCCTGGGTTATCGCCTGATATTCACGATGCACTGATCGCGCTTGCAGCTGCTGAATCAAGGCGTTATGTGCTTCTAAAGATTTAGCAACAACCATCAGACCTGTCGTGTCTTTATCCAAACGATGAACAATACCCGCCCGTGGAATACTTTCGTTTGAGGGTACATGGTGTAGTAATCCATTAAGTAAGGTACCGGTGTAATTCCCGGCTGCTGGATGGACAACCAAGCCGGCAGGTTTGTTTATTACTAGGATGTGATCATCCTCATAAGCAATATCCAAGCTTATGGGTTCTGGTTCCCAGTTGCCCTCTGCTTCTGGCACCACATTAACAGAGAGACTTTCTCCTCCAAGGAGCTTATCTTTTGGACGATATTTTTTACCGTCTACCAGCAGATCTCCGGATTTGATCCATTGCTGTAATCTAGAGCGAGAAAAGCTATCGAACAATTCGGCAGCGACTTGATCTAATCGAGAGCCAGAGGACTCAAGAGGTACTATAGCCTCCAATTTAATAGGGTCGGTCATTCGTATTTTTTATCCCGGCTTGGACATCTATTTTTTTATTCAGCTCATTACCCATGTAAACCATTTTGTTACTCGAGCAGAAGTTGTTTTACATCACAGTTTTGCATAGAGACTGTTTTGTTTGCAGGCAGTTTTGCATAAAGGCAATGCTGTGGTTAAATAGCCCATCTTACAGACATAGCGCCAGCTAACAAGAATACATTACGCTCCATATTAGGATTAAACCGCCCCATGCGATTTCTGCTTCCACTGCTACTATGTACCATGCTACTTGCCAATGGCTGTGCATGGTTCAATAAAGTTAATAACATCAGAGATGAAGACGATCTACCTGATACTACTGGCTATACTGAAAAGGATTTTTATGAGGCCATTCAAAATGACCTAAGAGGTGGTTTCTGGCAAACAGCGATAGACAACCTTGAAGCATTGGAAGCTCAGTACCCGTTTGGTGATTACGCTGAACAGGCACAACTTGAGCTAATCTATGCACGGTTTAAATCCAGCGAGTATGAAACAGCCATTGCAGCTGCAGACCGTTTTATTCGTCTGCACCCACAACATCCCAATGTGGATTACGCCTATTATCTAAAAGGGCTCTCATCTTTTTCACAAAGTAGAGGCTTTTTTGATCAGCTACTTCCCACTGATGAAACCAAGCGTGACCCCGGCTCAGCCAGAAATTCTTTCTCTACATTTAGTGAATTATTAAATCGCTTTCCCGAAAGTCCTTATGCACCAGATGCTCGCAAAAGAATGATCTATTTAAGAAACATTCTGGCAAGACACGAAATCCATGCAGCTAACTATTACTTTTTTAGAGGCGCCTATCTTGCTGCTGCGAACAGAGGTCGCTATGTGGTAGAAAACTTCCAGAAAACACCTGCTGTTCCTGATGGACTGGCGGTTATGGCCCAAGCCTATCACCTCATGCAAATGAATGATCTTGCGAATGATGCAGCTTCATTACTTGCCAAGAATTATCCAACCCACCCTGCATTGGATACCGATGGCAGTTTCATGTATCAAGAAACAACAACTGAAATGAAGCGTAGCTGGACAAACAAGTTAACCGCTGGGTTAATGGATAAGCCAGAGCCACTTGGCTTTGATTCTCGTCATTTATTTAATGACCGCTATAAATCAATTCACGAAGACCCTGAGCGAAAGAAAAAATCTTGGCTTAGCAAACTAACCCTTGGAATATTTGACTAACAATCACCAGTCAAAAATAAAAAAAGAGGCATATGCCTCTTTTTTTATTAGTTAACCCCAATTCATCAGCAGTTTTTCTCACTACCGGCCAAGAACAAAGCAATAGAGTGTTTTATCCTAGGCAGCCATACCCTAGAATATCCTTCATTGACTTTCTGCCAAAAGAGCCGAGCTATGGATATTGAACATACCTGTCAATTAATACGCCAGGAAATGCGTGTCCTTCCAACCATTGATCCTTCTATTGAAGTAAATAAACGCGTCAAATTTATACAAACGAAGCTGAAAGAATCCAACTGTAAAACACTAGTTCTAGGTATCAGCGGAGGAATTGACTCAACGACATGTGGCAGACTGTCACAATTAGCCATCGATCAGCTCAATCAGGGTAACAACGATACACCCTATCGTTTTATCGCTGTCAGGCTACCTTATGGTATTCAAGCCGATGAACACGAAGCTCAACTTGCATTAAATTTTATCCAGCCAACTGAGAATATTGCAGTCAATATCAAGTTCGGTGCTGATGGCATACATGAAGAAACGCTAAGTGCATTACAAAACAATCCTTCTCTCACCGCCTCTGATGCAGCCATAGACTTTACTAAAGGAAACACCAAAGCCCGTACTAGAATGGCCATTCAATATGAAGTGGCTGGGCTTATGGGTGGGCTAGTGGTGGGCACTGACCACTCTGCAGAAAACATAACAGGGTTTTTTACCAAATGGGGAGATGGCGCCTGTGATCTGGCTCCACTCTTTGGACTGAGTAAGCGGCAAGTTAGACAAGTGGCCATGTTCCTTGGTGCACCTCAAATTTTAGTTGAGAAGACACCAACAGCAGACCTTGAATGTCTGACACCACAAAAAGCTGATGAGCAGGCTTTAGGACTTACCTACGATGAGTTAGATGATTTTTTAGAAGGAAAGGAAGTAAGCCAAGGAACTATCGATCGTATCATCGCTATCTATGAAAAAACCCAACACAAGCGCAAGCCTATCCCTACAATTTATGATTAAAAACAGCTTATGCCATTGTATGAAGCATTATCAATTATGAAGCAATGCATCCTATGAGCCAGGTTGAGGCCACAGATACACCTGACAACCTACTTAAGGTATATGCTTACTTTCGGGCATGTCTATCAGCCACCCTGCTGATTATGTATCTATCTGACATGGGGTTAAATGTATTAGGCAATACATACCCCCAAATTTACCTGGGAGCTACATCTGCCTACCTAGCAATCAGCCTTCTTACCTTAATCTATTTTCATTTCAATCAATCTGGGCCCAGTATTCAACTGCTTTTCTTTATGTTGCTAACCGATATGGTCGCAACAACGATCATCATACATAGCAGTGGAGGGTTAAGCAGTGGACTCGGATTTTTAATGCTTATTATTGTGGCTGCAGGGAGTATTTTGCTTACCGGGCGATGGTCATTATTAATAGCCGCCCTCGCCAGTATTTGTATTTTAACCGAAACCTTATCCACAACATTCCTACGCAGTAAAAATGAAGAAACTCTTTTCCTCGCAGGCGTGCTGGGGGTTTTGTTATTTGCTACTGCACTTATTTTTCAAATCCTCACTCGACGTATCCGAGAAGCCCAATCTATTGCATCCACAAGAACCGCGGAAACAGTACGCTTGCAAGCGCTTAATGAATCTATTGTTAAAAGGATGCGTACAGGAATTATTGTTGTCGATGGTGGCGATAATATACAACTTATTAACAGTGCAGCAGCTCAGTTACTGGATCAAAAACAAACTTCTCCTCTAGGCATTGGTCACTCATTGAGGACAATCCACCCCCTATTTAAACAATTGGAACGATGGCGCTCTTACCCTTGGTTGAGAACACCCACTTTCAAGGCAACTGCTTCATCTCAAGAACTACAAGCAAACTTTACCCCTCTATATGAAGAAGCTGACAGGCAAGTACTTATTTTTTTAGAAGATACTCGCTCCCTTGCTCAGCATGCTCAACAATTAAAGTTATCTTCCCTTGGTCGACTAACAGGAAGCATCGCACATGAAGTTCGCAACCCTTTAGGGGCTATCAGTCATGCTTCGCAACTACTCTCGGAACAGGCTGTAAATGATGGACAAACAAAGCTGTTGGATATCATTCATCGGCACTGCGGAAGGGTTAATCAAATTGTCGAAAATGTCTTACAATTGTCGCGCCAAAAACCACCGGCTTTTCAAAAATTGTGGCTATTGCAATGGTTGAAAAAATTCCGTCACGAGTACTTGGAAAACCAAAATAAAAGTGATGTTATCGATATAGACAATGAGGGTGAAGACACACAAATATTTTTTGACCCTAGCCACCTCCGCCAAATTTTGGTCAACTTGGTCGATAATGGGCTTCGATATAGCGAACAACAGACAAAACAACGGTGGGTAAAGTTAGTCGTATCAAAAGACACGTCTAGCGGGCTTCCGTATTTGGATATTTATGACAACGGCCCAGGCATTCCAAAACAGGATCAGGAAAGTATATTTGAACCTTTCTTTACCACCTCCAATGAGGGTTCTGGATTGGGGTTGTATCTTGCTCAAGAACTATGTGCCGTTAACTATGTCTCACTTAGTTTTATTGACCCCGGAAAACAGGGTCACTATTTCCGTATTGGATTTGCTCACCCCGAAAGGTTATTACCGAGGCCACAGGAATGATAAAAAAACGTGCCTTACTTGTTGATGACGAACCAGATATTCGTGAATTGCTGTCAATGACACTAGAACAAATGGGCTTGGAAGCAGTGACTGCAGCCAAACTCTCAAAAGCCAAGAAATTACTGGAAAACGAGCACTTTGATCTTTGCCTAACTGACATGAACATGCCCGATGGCAATGGACTGGAACTGGTAGAATACGTTCAATCCGCTCTGCCCCAGCTCCCCATTGCCATGATTACAGCCTATGGAAACATGGACATTGCTGTAGAAGCTCTAAAAAAAGGTGCATTTGACTTTGTATCCAAACCCCTGGAACTGATGCGTCTACGCAGTATGGTTGAATCAGCCCTGAAGCTAGGTCCTGCTGAAGAGCAACAACACTCATCAAGAGAAGTGGCTTCCTCAGAGCTCATTGGCCAGTCTCCAGCCATGGAAGCTCTTAAACAGCAAATTCGTAAGGTTGCGCGAAGCCAGGCTCCTATTTTCATCAGTGGTGAATCAGGAAGCGGTAAAGAGCTCGTTGCACGGGCCATTCATCAACTGGGCCCTAGAACAAATGGGCCCTTTGTTCCTGTGAATTGCGGTGCCATTCCATCAGAATTAATGGAAAGTGAATTTTTTGGTCATAAAAAGGGAAGCTTTACTGGGGCTCATCAAGATAAAAAAGGGCTTTTCCTAGCAGCCAATGGTGGAACCTTGTTACTTGATGAAGTAGCTGACCTCCCCCTATCCATGCAGGTAAAACTGCTACGTGCTATACAGGAAAAAAGTATTCGTGCTGTGGGTTCAGAAGAAGAAATTTCCGTGGATGTTCGCATTCTTAGTGCTACCCATAAAAATCTGGCTGAAGAGGTTAGAAACAATCAATTTCGCCAAGATTTATTCTATAGAATCAATGTGATAGAACTAAAAGTCCCTAGTTTGCGCGAACGGACAGATGACATTCCACTGCTAGCTAATAAGTTTTTAACTCAATTTTCTGAAGAAGCAGATATTTCACCTCTAAATTTGTCAGATCAAGCACTGGAAGCCCTTAAAAAGCATCACTTCCCAGGCAATATCCGAGAGCTGGAAAATACATTAGAACGCGCTTTTACTTTATGCCAAGGTACGACAATTACCCCGGAAGACCTTCAGCTTCCCGCTTTAACTCAACAACCTATGGCCACAGGATCAACTTCTGACTCAACAGACAATATGCATGGCTCTATTGATGACCATCTAGCCTCTATTGAAAAAGAAATACTTATGAATGCGCTGGAAAAAAACCGTTGGAATAAAACGGCAACGGCCAAAGCGCTAGGTATCAGCTTTCGCCAAATGCGTTATAAGCTGCAAAAATTTGGATTGGATTAATAAAAAACTGTTTCAAACTGTTATAACATCATGAAAAAACTAGTTTATTCACCAAGGAAGGAGAAAAACTATGACTCGGGTGAAAGGATTTACCCTATTAGAGTTGATTTTTACTATCACCATACTTGTTATTGCATTATCAATCGGTGTGCCGACTTTAAGCCAGTGGGTTCAACGTAGTAAAACCTCAGATTTACAGTTTTCTCTTCTGCATAGTATTCACTACGCTCGAACCCAGGCTACATTACTGCAATCTACAATTACACTTTGCCCTGGTAGCACTGTATGTGAACGAAACTGGGGGGATTCATTACTTATCTTTATCGATCAAGACAGCAATGGCACCAAAGACCAAAATGAAGTAGTTCTAAAGCAGATAAATATTGGCCAACTAGGTCAATATCTAAACTGGCGCTCTTTCCGCAGAACCAGCTATATACAATTCAATGCACAAGGTATAACCCCTGCACTAAATGGAACTTTTCATTTTTGCCCCAATGACCCGGAAAACGAATTTAAATTCTCAATTATACTAGCCCGAACAGGGAGAGCTCGTGTTAGTGACACGCCTAACTGCCAATAACAAACAACTTAAGAACTACCCAACAGCCCCCGTTAGATACCGTCGACACAAGCTAAAAAACCGCTTGTCAGAAACCCATTGATCCCTTCATTAATAAGGATTTAAGTGAGGTATATAGAAACAATTTTTACCGTGATGTAGTGGAAACAACAAAATGCAAAAAGGCTTCACTCTCATTGAATTGATGGTCACACTTGTTGTGCTAGTTATTGCACTGAGCATCGGTGTACCGAGCTTTGTTACCTGGATTGAAAACAACCGTCTTGATACAGCTACACGAACTTTAGCCAGTGCCCTTCAGGTAGCACGAAACGAAGCTGTTTCTCGTCAATCCGTGATTACTGTTGATAGTGGGGGCAATTGGGGCAATGGTTTAACCATATACACTGATACAACACCCACAGGCAATACAGCTCAAACAGCTGGGGATGTTCTTATCAAAGACCTCGATTTTTCTATGGACGGGATTACAACCACTACCAATGATAATCGTTATATCAGCTTTACCAATACGGGGTTATTGAGCACAGCAGATGTGTCTCCATTGATACTGACTCTATGTCATACCAGTGGTGAGCCAGATGGAACTCAGATAACAATCAATACCGTAGGTAGAACATCTATCAGCGATAAAAATGACTGCCCATGAATAAACATCTTATCTACAAACAGCAATCTGGATCCACCTTAATAGAAGTCCTTATTGCTCTCCTAGTCTTTACCATTGGATTACAAGGTATCGCTTCCATGCAATACCAGTCGGTAAAAGATAATTTTGATTCAGCACAACGTAGTCATGGGATATGGGCCGCACAAGAGCTCATAAACCGAATCAGAGCTAACCCTGATGGGCGTGCAAATGGGGACTATATAATCAATGGCAACCCCTGTGATGGAAATCCAGCGGCAAACCAATGTGCAGATACATCTGACAACCCTGCTGCAGTCTGCGCTTCAGCAGAAATGGCCGCATTTGATATATGGGAATCCATGTGCACTACGCCCAATCAAGCACACAGCCAAAACGAAGGGCAATTGGTAAATCCAAACTTACAAATAACCTGTGCAGATGCTCCTTGCACTGAAGATTCTCAATTTACCCTAACTCTTCAATGGCAATCAAAATCGGTAAGTGACGATAGTGTTATCCAGGATGATGATGACTCACTAAAAACTGAGCAATTCAATCAGGTGTTTAGACCATGATAAGTTTAATTTCCCGCCAAAAGGGCTTATCGCTAGTTGAGCTATTGATAGCAATGGTTCTGGGCTTGCTGCTAACGGTAGGTGCTTTGCAGATGATGCTGTCATCCCAAACAATTTATAACACCACTGATACTTTGTCTCGTATACAGGAAAATGGTCGATTTTCTTTAAATTTCCTGGCCAAAGGCATACGTATGGCTGGACATAATAGCACCGAAGATAAAGATGCCGACGGGAAAGTATTCTGGGATGGAGCCTGTGGAGCTTCAGACCCATGCACAGCCAATGGCGCTGGAACTGATAGTGATCAAATTGGTGTTCTAATGGACCCCAGTGATGACAATGATTGCCAGGGCAATAATGTAGGGGCGGATAAAGTTATTGTGAATGTTTATTCTGTGGCTGATTTAGACAATGACCAAATTAACTCGCTCTACTGCCAAGGCTACAATCTATCAACTGGAGCTTGGTACGGTAATGCACAACCACTAGTGGATGGTATAGAAAACATGCAAATTCTGTATGGAGTTTCTGATCCATTAGCTAACAACTCCATCACCAGTTACATTTCTGCTGATGATGTTGGAGATTGGGCAAGCATTGGTGCCGTAAGAATTGGATTACTTGTTAATAACGGTCAAGTTGCCGGTAACGGAGAGAATGAAACACGTAACTTTAATCTTCTAGATTCTCCCACCATCACCACTACCGACAGGCATAACAAACAAGCCTTCACAACAACGGTGACCATTAACAATATCATTTACCAAAGCCAGGGTTCTAACCAATGAAGCGCTTTGTAATCACACCTAAAACCTCTTATAGGGCTTGCCAGTTAGGCAAAAAACCGCAGAGTGGTGCCGTGCTTATTGTCAGCCTAGTAATGCTCACTATTCTGACAATTATTGCAGTTGGCACTATCACAGACACTAATTTACAAGCCAATATGGCCAGGAACAGCCAAATTAGTTTAAGAGCATTTAATGTCGCATTGAGTGAACTAAAAGCACAATTTCAAGCGTCTAGAGATAATGATCTAATTGATGGCGCCTCATACCAACAAACTTTGTCTGACGTATATCAAACCGAAACAGACTTTGTAGTACCTCTAGCAGATCTACAAATGGCTGCAGCAGATAACCCTTTTACACAAACGGTAACTATTATTTTTATTCGCGAAGGCATTTGTGGCGGAGGTAATGAAATTGGTGGCTCTGCGCTTATATATGAGATCAATGCCACATCTATGCTAGATAACACCGGTATAAATTCCGATCAATCATTTGGTATCTGCTACCCGAACCCGAACGATTAGCGGAACAGAACCTAATTTCAGGAGATTCAGATATGGCCACTCAGATCTTTAAATTCTTTAGCAAGATAGGTATTGCAGTATTTCTGCTTGCCATCTCAGCTTCTAATCATGCTGAAGGCCCCATGCTTGAAGAGCTTCATCACACGGTGGAAGAAGCAAAAATTACTATTTCCATTGGCAACAACAAATCAGAAGGCACACTTACATCCCACCTTCTAGAGTGCTCGGGCTGTACGCCAAAAGAATACAACTTCAACTCAGCTACTATTTTACTCAATCAGTTTGGAGCACAACGCCCTATTAACGAGTTACAGAGCTGGAGTGGTAATCGAGCCATGTTCCATTACCGTAAAGCAGACAACATCATTGAACAAATACAAATTCTTCCTTAAGAGGGAGGTGGCAACTATGAAACGGAATAATTATCTATTAATCAGCTTTCCATTGATGGCTTCAATCTTACTATCAAATGGAGTTTCTGCCGACGATACTGAGATCTTCTTTAATGAAGATGTATTAGCCAACACAGAAGAATTCCAACCAAACGTCCTATTTATCTTTGACACATCGGGAAGTATGGGTTGGAACATCAACTCAAGGGAAGCTTACAATCCTAGTACTAATTACTGTACCAGTACTTGTGATAGTAATATTTATGTTTACAGTACAAGCTATAGCTACCAAGGCTTTTCTATCAGCCCTAGCAGAAATAGCTGTCAAGCAATGATAGATCACATTGCTGATACACCAAATACACCCGTCTACACAGGAAAAGCTGCCGAATGGCGGGAGAGCTCCTACTGGGGTGACCGCTGGAGAACAGTGAGTAACTCCAGCCGTACTGTAGAATGCCAGGAAGATGCAGGAGTTCATGGTATTGATGCCGCATCAACAGATATATACGCAGCCAATGGTGATGATGGCCCTTATTCATCCACAGCTAGTGATGCTATCAGCTGGAGTAGCTGGGCAATTAGTGACCGCCTTTACGTCTCTTCTAACTATCATAATTACCTACTGACAACCCCGATTGTTAGCCGTGTAAAAATGGATGTTATGAAAGAAGCAGCTATTGATCTAGTCAATGAATTTGACGGCTTAAACTTTGGGCTAATGCGATTTGATGGAAGTAGCGGTGGTTATGTTAAACATCATTTTTCAGATATTGAAGATGATCGCACTGCTATTATTAATGATATTAATGGATTAACAGCTTCAGGGAACACACCTCTGACTGAAACTCTTTGGGAAGCCCATAAGTATTTCCTTGGTGGTTCTATTGAGTACGGTACAAACTCAAACCGTGACCCTGCTGCTATATCTGGAAGCAACTACAACTCACCGGTAGCTGACAGCTCAAGCTCTTGTCAGAGTAATTATGTCGTCTATCTCACAGATGGCCAACCCTATAGTGATAGTGGTAGAGATACGACAATTAGAGGGCTAACCAATACTACCGACGCAACTTGCGACCATAGTGATGGTACATCCGACCCAGATAATACCTGCCTGGATGAATTATCTGGCTATATGGCTTCATACGACTATAACGACAACCTGGACGGTGTTCAAAATGTCATTACCCACACCATTGGTTTTGATATTGATATGGACCTATTGGAGCAAACAGCCATTAATGGTAATGGTACTTACCACACGGCCAACTCATCTGAGGAACTAAAAACAGCTTTTAATGAAATTATTTTGGATATCCTTTCAGATTCTACAACATTTACTGCGCCTGCAGTTTCAGTGAATGCATACAATTCATTGCAACATAGAGATGAGCTTTATTACGCGATTTTTGAACCAAATAAGTATCCCCGCTGGGTTGGCAATGTTAAAAAATACCGTATTAACAGCGATGGTGATGTGCTTGATGCTAATGATCAAGTCGCTATTGAACCAACTACAGGTTATTTCAAGACTTCAGCAGAAAGCTATTGGGGAAATATTATAGATGGCCCTGTTGTACAGAAAAGCGGTACCTCTGGCCAATTCACCAATGCTCGAACAATATACACTATTGCAGGAGATGCAACGGCCAGCAACATTACTTTAAATACAGCGGACAACATAATTGCACTTGATAATGATGTCATTACAGATATTCAATTCGGTCTTGATCCTCTTGCATTTCCCGATCAGGCAACACTGGATGCTGCAAGACAAAGTCTAATCAGCTGGATCATTGGAGTTGATGTCGATGATGATGATAGTGACAGTGATACTACTGATGCCAATAATTTTATGGCAGACCCACTTCACAGCCGCCCTATCGTCGTAACCTATGACGGTGATAACAGTGACCCTAATAATGTTGTACTGGAAGACATCATGTTTGCCACAACAAATGAAGGGGCTTTTCACGCAATAGATACAAGTAATGGGCAGGAGATCTTTGCCTTTATTCCACAAGACCTTTTACCCAACCAATTGGACTATTACACCGATGACCCCGATGGCGTTCGTCGTTACGGTCTAGATGGCCCCATGACTATTTGGCGGCAAGAAAGCAACGATGATGATATTAAAATTGAGTCAGGTGATGGCGACCACGTTTATGCTTACTTTGGTATGCGCCGCGGTGGGGACAATTACTATGCAATGGATGTCACTAATAAAAATAGCCCCAAAGTATTGTGGACTATATTTGGTGGCTCTGCCGGGTTTCAGGATATGGGGCAAAGCTGGTCACGCCCTATTTTAAGGCAAGTAAATTGGGGCTGTGATACCAATGGCGAGAACTGCACAACTAAAAATGTATTATTCTTTGCCGGAGGTTACGACACTGTCCATGACAATGCGACAGCCCCTACAACAGGTGACCAAGGTGCGGCCATTTATATGGTTGATGCAGAAACTGGTGACCTACTATGGTCGGCAGGCAACAATGATGACAATACGACCGGTGACGATACTCATGACCTAAACCTACCTATGAGTAACAGTATCCCCGGCGATGTCACAGTGGCAGATATAGATGGTGACGGGTCTGTTGATATCCTGTTTGCTGTCGATATTCAAGGGCATGTGTGGCGAATCGATTTTAATGGTGAAACAACATCTGCCTCAGATTTTGCAGAAGATGGTAATGGCCAGGATACCGGTGCCGAGATAGCAGACCTTTCTGATGGAAGCCAATTCAGACGTTTCTATACAGGTCCCACTGTTTCTCTTTCTCAAAAACGTGGCCGAGAACCATTTTTTGTAATAACTATGGGAACTGGCTATACAGCACATCCAAAAGATACTGATATTGTAGATAGGCTTTATGCACTCTTTGAATTCAATATTTTTGGAGCGCCAACCGATAGCAATGGAGATATTGACTATACTAAAATCAATAATAACTCCTTGCTAGACCTTACAGATCCTGCAGATGGCCCTGCTGACCCTGGCACTAATGCCCCCCATGGCTTTTATAAAGATGCAACAGCTAATGGTGAGAAATTCTTAAGGCCAGCACTCACCTTATTTGGGTACACGCTATACACCTCCTACCTACCAGAAGGCAATAGTAATGACACCACCTGCGGTGCAGAATACCTCGGTGCTGGAAGATTATATGCAATGAATTTCGTGACGGGTGAAACTGCCTATACTAGTGAATATATAGACTTAAAACACCCAGGGATTCCTCCTGAACCTGTGGCTCTATTTATACCAGATCCAATAACAGGTGGTACAAAAACTATTCTTTGTGTAGGAACAGAATGCTTCTCTCCAGACGATGAAGAAAACCCATGGGGTGAAGTCACCACCCAGATACTCTATTGGCGGGAAAACATTCAATGAAACACTATCAAAGAGGTATGAGTCTACTCGAGCTAATCATTGTAGTAGCAATCATCGGCATACTAGCCATGGTAGCGTATCCCTCATACTTGGATAGTGTGAGGGATACCAGGAAAACTGATGGTATATCCATGATCAATAAAGTCATGCAGGCACAAGAAAGGTTTTTTGTTAATAACCTCACGTATACAGTTGACTTGCAGGATCTCGGTTTTTCTGCAGCAAATAATGTTCCCAGTGAAGAAGGGCATTATCTGGTCAGTGCAGAAGCCTGTGATGCCGGTATTAACGTTTGTGTCAATATTGCAACTGATGCGCAAGGTTCTCAGGATACGGGAACACCCGCTGAAGATGACCTTGAACTTAACAGCCAGGGAACCAAAGCTGGGAAATGGCCAAATGATTAATTCGGAAAATTAGCTATATAAACTTGAAAAAACCTAGGACTATTCCTAGGTTTTTTTATCTAAAGGCAGTGATAACTGACAGAAATTATCGAAGTTCTTTCGGCATAGAAAAACGTATATTTTCTTCTTGACCTGTTATTTCAGTAGGTGATTTTGCACCCATTTTTTCTAAAGCTTCTACTACATCTTTTACCAAAACTTCTGGAGCTGAAGCTCCTGCTGTAACACCTATAGATTTTTTTTCGTTTAACCAATCTGAACTGATATCTGATGGGTTATCAATCAAGAAAGCAGTCGATCCACAACGTTCAGCTAATTCACGTAGGCGGTTAGAGTTAGAACTATTGGGTGACCCCACCACCAATACCAAATCACATTCTAAAGCGAGTTGTTTAACTGCATCCTGACGATTTTGGGTGGCATAACAAATATCATCTTTCTTCGGCCCCTGAATAGCAGGAAAACGCTTTCTGAGTGCATTAATCACTCTAGAAGTATCATCAATAGACAAGGTCGTTTGTGTAACATAGGCGAGGTTTTCTGGATGTTGTACCTGTAGCTTGGCAACATCAGATTCATTTTCCACCAAATAAATTTGTCCTCCCTCTCTACTCCGATACTGCCCCATAGTACCTTCAACTTCAGGATGGCCTTCGTGACCAATCAAGACACATTCGCTGCCATCACGGCTATAACGAACGACTTCCATATGTACTTTGGTCACCAAGGGACAAGTGGCATCAAAAACTTTTAGGTTACGATCATCGGCCTCGTCTCTCACAGCCTGAGATACACCGTGGGCACTAAAAATGACGATAACATCATCAGGAATTTCATAGAGTTCATCCACAAAAATAGCACCCCGTTCCCGCAGGGAATCTACAACAAATTTATTGTGTACCACTTCATGACGCACATAGATGGGTGCACCAAAGATATCCAGGGCACGATTAACGATATCAATAGCACGATCTACACCGGCACAAAACCCTCTTGGATTCGCTAATTTAATGTCCATTAATCTTCACTTTTATTAGTCTTTACATCTATCAATCTACACATCCATCAATGAGTAACTGCGGGAACCACAGAAACAACTTTGACTTTGAAATTAATGGTATGTCCTGCCAAAGGATGATTAAAATCCACGGTCACTTTTTCAGCGTCTGCTTCTAAAACAACACCGGGTAGTTCTGCCTGGTTAGCATCAGCAAATGACAGCATAAGGCCTGGTTCTAAATCTACCTCTTCATCAAAATCTTTTCGTGAAAATTCTTGAATATTACTAGGGTTATGTTGCCCGAAACCTTTCTCTGGTGAGATATCAAATTCATCTTCAGCACCTGGCTTAAGCCCCGTTAATACCTCTTCAAAACCCGGTAAAAGGTTTCCATCACCAAAAACAAAGGTAGCGGGCTCTCCATCAAAATTGGTGTCCACTATAGATCCATTTTCCAATGCAAGGGAAAAGTGAAGTGTTATTTTGGTATCTGGCCCCACGGGCAGTAAAGTAACATCTGATAATTCAGTCATAGATTCAATCCGTTTTACTTAGCCTTTTTGTTGCCTAAGATTGGTTATCTAAAATTAGTGGTCTAATACTAGCTGTCTGTTTTTGATGAAAATAGACTTTCTAAAATCAATAATATTGCACCAACAGTTATGGAAGTGTCCGCGATATTAAACGCCGGCCAATGATGTTTTTGATAAAATACATCAATAAAATCAACCACATAACCAAGGAATACTCGATCCCACAGGTTACCTATTGCTCCACCCAAAACCAAAGCCAAAGCTGTTGCCAACAAATATTGTCGGGCAGGTAATCGGGACAACCAAAAGATTAAAACCACACTGACAATCAAAGAGACAATGGCAAAAAACCACCTTTGCCAGCCACCAGCATCACTTAGAAAGCTAAATGCTGCACCCATATTGTGTACTAAAGTCAGGTTTAAAAAAGGCAACAGCTCTAAAGATTCTCCATAAGAAAAACTGGAAGAAACCCATTGTTTTGTCAGCTGATCAAGGACAACAATCAAAACAGCTAGCGAATACCATCGTCCAACTTTAGACCACTCAATCACAGCAATTATCCAGCATGGTTGCAAAGTAAACGTTAAGCATACTGCCGCTTCTCGCCACTACCTTCAACATTATCAACACACCGACTGCAAAGCTCTGGATGATCTACATGCATGCCTACATCTTCGCGGTGATGCCAGCATCGATCACACTTAGCATATGCGGTCTTTTCAACAGCCAACTGTAAACCTTCAACTTCTGTTTCCTCTCCACCTTGACCATCTGCAAGGGGTTTAAGCATTGCTTCAGAAGTAATCAATACGAACCTGAGCTCATCACCGAGTTTTGCCAATGCATCATGTAATCCACTGTTAGCATAAAGAGCAACCTCAGCTTCCAGAGACTTCTGTATGCCCTCTTCCTTCTTACCTTCCAACACCTTATTCACGGCGTTTCTCGCCTCAGCGATTAACGCCCAATCGTTATCAGTAATAGCTGTATTATCAGCGGTAGGTAGCGAATACCATTCAGCCAAGAAAATAGAACTCTCTCTATCTCCTGGAATAAAAGCCCAAATTTCCTCAGCAGTAAAACTCAAGATTGGAGCTACCCACCGAGCAAAGGCTTCTGCGATATGATAAATCGCCGACTGCGCCGATCGCCTTGCCAATGAATCTTCCTGGCAAGTGTATTGACGATCCTTAATGATGTTCAGATAGAAACCACCCATATCGGTGACACAAAAATTATGGAGCTTCTGGTAGATATGGTGGAATTGATAATTCTCATAGGCTGACAAAATTTCATCTTGTAATTTCGCTGCACAATCCACAGCCCATCGGTCGAGAGACAGCATGTCATTCATTGCCACCAAATCAGTAGATGGATCAAAACCATTCAAGTTTGAGAGTAGAAAACGAGCTGTATTACGAATCCGGCGATAGGAATCTGCCGTACGCTTAAGAATTTCATCAGATACACTCATCTCACCACTGAAATCAGTTGCAGCCACCCACAAACGTAAAACATCAGCGCCCTGATCATTCACCACTTTCTGTGGTGACATCACATTACCAATGGATTTAGACATTTTTCGACCATCAGCGTCCACGGTAAAACCATGGGTCAGTACTGCTTTATACGGTGCATTACCCTTGATCGCGATGGCTGTTTTTAACGATGACTGGAACCAGCCACGGTGCTGATCAGAACCTTCCAAATAGAGATCTGCTGGATACTGAAGTTGATCGCGGGCATCGAGGACTGCTGAATGGGTGACACCGGAATCAAACCAAACATCCAGAGTATCCGTGACCTTACTATATTGCTCCGCTTCTTTACCTAACAACTCACTAGCATCCAGGTCATACCAAGCATCGATACCATCCTGTTCCACTCGGTTAGCCACAGCCTCGATTAATTCAGGTGTATTGGGATGCAACTCACCAGAAACCTTATGGACAAAAAGAGCAATAGGAACACCCCAAGTACGCTGACGAGAAATACACCAGTCGGGGCTGTTATCGAGCATAGTTTCAATACGAGCTTGCCCCCAGTCCGGGTGCCATGCCACACCTTTAATAGCTTTCTTGGCTTTGGACAGCAAACCGTTTTCGTTCATGCTCACAAACCATTGTGGCGTAGCTCGATAAATTAATGGCGTTTTAGTCCGCCAGCAATGGGCATAGCTGTGAGTAATCTTGCCACAGGAAAGCAAATGCCCCTGTTGCTCTAAGACCTCAACAACCTGTTCATCTACTTTGTAAACATGCTCACCGGCAAAGCGCTCAACATCGTCACGGAACACACCGTTATCGTCGATATAATTCAGCGTGCCAATGTCATATTTTGCAGCTACCAAAAAGTCATCCATACCGTGATCTGGTGCAGTATGCACACAACCAGTACCAGCTTCAGTCGTCACATGATCACCAAGAATCACAGGCACCTGACGATCATAGAATGGGTGCTGTAACAACAGATTTTCAAAGGCTTCACCCTTGGCTTTACCCAATACCTGATGTTCTTCAACACCCCAGCGTTCCAGCACAGATTCCAACAAAGCTTCAGCTAAAATAAATCGGCGCGGGCTACCATTTAAATCACACTGAACCAACACATAATCCAATTCACCACTGAGACTTACCGCTTGGTTAGACGGCAATGTCCAGGGTGTTGTGGTCCAAATAACGACCGAAACCTCGCCTTCCCCCTTACCTTCATCACCAAAACCACTCAGGGCACTGGTAAATGCATTTTCATCCACTACGGGGAAAGCAACATCGATGGAAAATGAAGTTTTATCTTGATACTCCACTTCGGCCTCAGCCAACGCAGAGGCACCGACCACGCTCCAATAGACCGGCTTATAGCCTTTAACCAAGTGACCATTTTCAACAATTTTTCCCAAGGCACGAATAATGTTTGCCTCGAATTGTTTATCCATAGTGAGATAAGGATTGTCCCAATCGCCCAACACACCTAGGCGAACAAAATCTTTCATTTGTCCATCGACCTGACGACGGGCATATTCTCGGCATTTTTGGCGGAAGGTTTTGTGGTCGACTTTAACACCCGCCTTACCAATTTTCTTTTCTACCTGGTGTTCGATTGGTAATCCGTGACAATCCCACCCAGGCACATAAGGTGCATCGAAGCCGCTCAGGGTTCGTGATTTAACAACAATGTCTTTCAGTACCTTATTGACTGAATGACCAATATGAATATTGCCATTGGCATAGGGAGGACCATCGTGCAGGATAAACTTATCCCTGCCCTGACGCTGTTCACGCACTTGCTCATAGAGTTTTGAACTCTGCCATTTTTTCAGCATATTTGGCTCACGTTGAGCCAAGTTCGCCTTCATAGGAAACTCTGTATAAGGCAGATTCAAAGTCGATTTATAATCAGTCATTTTTCTTAAACATCTTCTCTAAGTATATTCTTTATTACTTGCTAGCTTTTCACTTACTTATCGTTTGGCGCTATTCAACCATTTTTCCAGTTCTATTTGGAAAACTTAATTATCAAAATAGCGTCGAGCCATAGCAATATCGTTATGAATTTCTTCAACCATGTCTTCAATTGAGGTAAATTTGGCCTCGTCACGAACCTTGGCTTTAAACTCCACTTGTATTCTCTGTCCATAGAGAGGCTCATCGAAGTCCAACAAATGGACCTCTAGAACTGGTTTAATCAAGTCACCCACCGTAGGACGAACACCCACATTTGCCACCCCGGGAAGGCACTGACCGTTCCACAGCACCTCCACCACATAAACACCACTAAGAGGTGCACTATAGCGGTGAAGGTTGACATTAGCGGTAGGAATTCCCAGTTGGCTACCTAATCGCTGGCCATATACCACCCGACCTTTAATACAAAAAGGCTGGCCCAGCAATTCTTCTGCTAAAACAAAATCTGCCTGCTCAAGCGCTTCACGAATACGGGTGCTACTAATACGCTCCCCTTGATATTCTAGAGTATGGGTATCCAACACCTCAAAGCCATGTTGTTTCCCAGCCTGAGTCAGTAACTGATAATTCCCACTGCGGTCATGACCAAAGCGAAAATCATCACCAACCACAAGACATCGGACATTGAGCCCAAAAACCAACACTTGATCAATGAAATCACTGGCCGACAGACTGCGAAGAAAGCGATTGAACTGGAGGCAGAAAACTTGATCAATCCCTGCATCAACAAACGCTTCCACTTTTTCCCGCAAGCGCATTAGACGAGCAGGTGCCTGCTCACCGGAAAAGAACTCTTGTGGTTGTGGCTCAAAAATAACCACCACAGAGGGCAAATCGTACTCAGCCGACTTATCGATCAACTGCTGTAAAATTGCCCGGTGTCCAAGATGAACACCATCGAAAGAGCCGATGGTTGCAACGCAACCACCCCGGCCAGGCTTCAAATTATGCAAGCCACGAATAAACTGCCTTTTCTCTCCGGACACTGACTGCTGACATCGCAAAAATAAAGGCGAAAGTATACCTATCCAAGCTTATTAAAAACAGGTAATTCATAGTCTTACTAACCAGATAATGCACATTATCTGGTTAGCAGAGCAAACAGGAAGAACAATTTCGAATGAACAGTGAAGCACTGAACTTTTAGTGATGTTTTAGGTTAGTGATGCTTCAGGTGTGACAACCTAAAACCGCCGAGAACAAGTAGCAGAAGATAAACTGCAGCACCAGTGACACATACCAACCCCATACAGCCTGTCCTTTCCCACCATAACCACCCACTCCAATCATCTAGTAAGGTCGTTAAACCATACAAAGCAAAGCACATGGCAATATTACCGAGAAGCAACATCAGTAAAAACTTCCGCCAACCCGGTTTCGGAGTATAAACAGCCTGCTTTCTTAACCCAAAGAACAGCATGGCCGCATTCAGGATCGCAGACAACGATGTCGCCAACGCCAAGCCAACATGACCAATCCCCCAATAGATGTGTAAAGGGACTGCCAACAGTATGTTCAACACCATATTAGAGACAAGTGCAATGACACCGATCCGCACCGGAGTTTTCATATCCTGACGAGCAAAATATCCCGGAGCCAAAACTTTAATCAACATAAATGCCAACAGCCCAACAGCGTAGGCGCGCAAGCTAAGTGTCGACATCGACATATCACGGGCAGTAATGACATCACCGTAATAAAACAGAGTCAATAAAATGGGTTCAGCAAGTATAATTAACGCCAATGCAGCGGGTATTGCAATCAACAAAATCATTCTCAATGCCCAATCCATGGTGGCATTAAACTTCTCAGAACTAGCAGCCGTATGCTGCCTTGACAGACTTGGCAAAATCACTGTGGCAATGGCTACACCAAAGACCCCTAACGGCAATTCAGATAAACGATCAGAGTAATAAAGCCAGGAAATACTGCCTGTAGGTAAAAATGATGCAATCATCGTATCCAACAACAGATTTATCTGACTGACAGAAACGCCAAAAATGGCTGGAGCCATCAGTCTTAGTACTTTTTTGACTCCCTCATCTCGCCAATCAATGACAGGTGTTGGCACCATATGAATACGTGCCAAAAATGGCAGCTGAAAGATGAGCTGAACGACACCCGCTGCTAATACACCCCAGGCCAGCGCATACACAGGCTCTTCAAACCAGGGAGAAACGAATATAGCGGCCACTATAATAGAAATATTTAACAGTACTGGAGTAAAGGCCGGCACGGCAAAACGGTCATAGCTATTGAGGATAGCACCAGCCAGACCTGTGAGAGAGATCAACATCAAATATGGAAAAGTAATTCTCAACATACTGCTCGCCGCAGCAAACTTATCGGGGTGATCCAACCAGAAACCAAAGGCAAAGATCCCCGTCATTACTGGTGAAGCGATTACCACAAGGACTGTTGCTGCAATCAATACGGACCCAAGAGCCCCTGCTACCCGGTCTACAAGTGCCTTTACTGCAGCTTGGCTGCCTGTTTCCCGGTATTCAGCCAAAACGGGCACAAATGCCTGCGAGAATGCACCTTCAGCAAACAAACGGCGAAAGAAATTAGGGATTTTAAATGCGACAAAAAAAGCATCTGCCATTGCTCCAGCACCAATCACCTGAGCAAACACCATATCCCTCAGCAAGCCCATAACCCGAGACAGCATCGTCATACTGCTGACAACACCACTAGAGCGCAGTAATTTTGTCGACTTCACACTTGCTGACTTTACGGGTGGACACTGCTTTTCTGGCTCTTTTTCCAACTATTCTTCCTACGACTATTTCGCTTTTTATCCTACTTACTGATATTGCAAAGCCTTAAGCCCTCTGGCTCTTTAGCTACAGCATTCATTTGAACAAGGATCATAGTGATTTTGAAGCAGCTATGATAGCTGGCATTACATTATGGATAACTACAATGAATAGCGACAACCTTAGTTATGGCGACAGTAACACCCTAAACATCAGAACGACTTTTATGTACAAAGAATATTGATAAGTAGGAACAAACACTGTATATTTCCGCGCCTTGAATTCAGACTCATATATAGACCAAATATTTAAAGGAGCACGTTAGGTGGCCAACTCACCCCAAGCACGCAAAAGAGCGCGTCAGAACGAAAAACGTCGTAAGCACAATGCTAGCTTGCGCTCCATGGTGCGCACCTATCTTAAAAAGACTTATGCGGCCATAGAATCCGGTGAAGCAGAAGCAGCACAAGCTGCATACAATGCTGTAGTACCTGTACTTGATCGCATCGCTGACAAAGGCATTATTCACAAAAATAAGGCCGCTCGTCATAAGAGCCGCTTGAATGCCCAAGTTAAGGCACTTGCTGCTGGCTAAGCACTATATTTCGTGGGACTAAATGCTCCACATAAAAAACCGGCTTATAGGCCGGTTTTTTTATGTCTGACTCTCTTAACGAACACAAGCTAAGCTAACACCAGCTAAACCAGTACCTAATTAGACCAATACAAGGTTATCCCGGTGAATCAATTCATCATCATCACAATAACCTAAAATATCAGTAATTAGATGGCTAGCTTTACCAATGATCTGACCACTTTCGGATGCATTATAATTAGCTAATCCTCGGCCAATCTCAACACCTGACTCATCCACACAGAGCACTAAATCACCACGGTGAAAATTGCCTGAAACATATTTAACACCCACAGGTAATAAACTCTTCCCCTGCTCCCTTAACACCCTGACAGCACCCGCATCCAAAGTAAGAGACCCTCGAACCTGCAAGTGCCCCGCCAACCACTGCTTCCGAGCCGCAATAGGCTCTTTTTCAGCAACTAACAGTGTTCCAAGGTCTTCACCATTCGCTAACTGAGACAGCACACTCTCAGCCCGCCCACCGACAATAATGGTATTTGCACCAGAACGTGCGGCAAGTCGAGCTGCTTGAAGCTTGGTCACCATACCACCGCGCCCCAAACTGCTTCCGCTACCAGCCAAAGTATCTAAAGCAGGGTCACCTGCATGGCCTTGGGATATAAGCTGAGCCTTAGGATTATTTCTAGGGTCTGCATCGAACAGGCCATCCTGATCCGTCAAAATAACCAGCATATCTGCATCAATAAGATTGGCCACCATCGCCGCAAGAGTATCGTTATCCCCAAAACGAATTTGATCCGTAACAACCGTATCATTCTCATTGATAACAGGAACAACACCAAGCTCTAATAGTGTCTGCAATGTATTGCGGGCATTGAGATATCGCTCACGGTTAGAGATGTCATCATGGTCCAGCAACACCTGCGCTGTATGCCGATCATATTGCTGAAATTGGAATTCATAGGCTTGCACAAGTCCCATTTGACCTACGGCTGCAGCAGCCTGTAGCTCATGTATAGATGAAGGGCGTTTATTCCAACCTAAACGAGACATGCCCTCAGCAACAGCGCCAGAGGACACCAGGACAACCTCATTGCCTTGTTCCAGTAAAGCGACCACCTGCTCCACCCAACTAGCAATACTTTCGCGATCTAGACCTTTTCCATCATCAGTCAATAACGCACTGCCAATTTTAACGACCCAGCGTTTAGCCTTTTTAACTATTTCTCTTGTCACTACTTCTTTAACTGCCATATCAGGTGCTGTCGTATCATGGTTCTTTTATTGGGCTAGATTACCCATTCTGTTTTCGGCTTTTTCTTATTTCAACTTTGCATCTTATATCTTTCTAGTTTTACTTAAGGCGAATAAATAATTTCTACCTCATGATCATCATCGTCATCATCGAAATCGTCGTCATCCTGATTCTCTGATTTCCGTTGACCTCGCAAAGACTCAATTTTATCCCTAGCTTCCCGTTGCATTTTAGATTGCAATTCACGCTCATGCTCTGCGACTTCAGGATCGCCCCGTTCAGCCTCCCAGCATTCTTCCAAATGCGTCATAATATCCTGACAAAGTTGCTCCGTTCCATGACTAGACGAGGCTGACACGATATAAACCGGGCCTTCCCACTGCAGTTTCTCTACAACATCCTGACAAAGCTGCTCTCTTTCATCCTCTGGTAACAAATCAATTTTGTTCAGTACTAACCAGCGTTCTCTGCTCCATAATGTCGGGCTAAACTGGTCCAACTCATTCTCGATCACATTAACATTACCTGCTGGATCTGAGCCATCGGGAGGCAACATATCCACAAGGTGGAGCAATAGACGAGTACGGGTTAAATGCTTTAAAAAGCGAATTCCCAGGCCAGCACCTTCAGCTGCTCCTTCCACCAAACCCGGCACATCCGCAATAACAAAGCTTCTATATTTTTGAGGCTGCACAACACCCAAATTTGGCACCAGGGTTGTAAACGGATAATCCGCCACTTTAGGGCGGGCTGCAGAAACAGCACGTATAAAGGTAGATTTTCCCGCATTAGGCAAACCCACTAAGCCCACATCTGCCAGCACTTTAAGCTCCAACCTCAATTGGCGAGCCTCACCCTCTGTTCCCGGCTTTGTCTGGCGAGGCGCCCTATTCACACTGGATTTAAAGCGTGTATTACCTAAACCATGATAACCACCTTTGGCCACCATGATTTGCTGGGCGTTCTCCGTAATATCTCCAAGCACTTCTTCTGTATCGGCATCGATGATAGTGGTGCCAACGGGTACCTTTAATACAAGATCATCTCCACCCTTACCGGTACAATTTTTACTGCTACCCTGTTGCCCACTTTCAGCGTTATAACTACGCTGAAAACGGTAATCCACTAACGTATTGAGATTATCATCACCTTCAAGGTAGACACTACCGCCATCACCACCGTCACCACCATCAGGTCCACCCTTGGCAATAAACTTTTCACGGCGAAAACTCAGGCAGCCATTACCGCCTTTGCCAGCCTGGACGTGAATGGGTGCTTCATCAACAAATTTCATGGGGTAAAGCCTTTCGCTTGTTTAAGATACTAACGCTTAACGTATTGAAAATATGAAGTGCTAGCATTTCTTTGAGTAGAAAACCGTAATAAAAAGTAGACGTAATGATAAAAAGTAGAAGTATACCGCGCCTAACAAACCACTATTAACTACCTGCCAATTCCAATTTCTAACTTATTATAGAAATTGAACGGTTAAAACTAAATAACACAAATAAAACAAGCCTCTAGAAAGCAAAAAAACCCCGCAATGCGGGGCTTTTTTGCTTTAAAACTTTCTATTTTAAAGCTATCCACTTCAAAATAGTTTTTAAAGCATTTGCATTACGCAGTCACAATATTCACATATTTACGGTTTTTTGGACCTTTAATTGTGAATTCTACTTGTCCATCTGCTGTTGCAAAGATCGTGTGGTCACGACCGATCCCAACATTGTTTCCCGCATGGAACTTAGTGCCACGTTGACGAACAATAATATTTCCAGCCGCAACCTGCTCTCCACCAAAGCGCTTAACACCAAGGCGTTTACTTTCGGAATCGCGACCGTTACGAGTACTACCACCAGCTTTCTTGTGAGCCATGACGTTCTCCTATTTGACCTTAACCAGCACTGATGCCAGTAATTTTAACTTCGGTAAACCACTGACGGTGGCCCATTTGTTTACGACTGTGCTTACGACGGTTGAACTTGATAATTTTTACCTTATCAGCACGACCGTGGCTCAGTACTTCAGCGCTTACTTTGCCACCCTCAACAAGAGGTGCACCAATTTTTACGTTGTCGCCATCGACAACCATTAGCACTTCATCAAAATCAACGTTCTCACCTGTAGCCACATCCAGCTTCTCGAGACGCAAGAATTCACCTTCCTGCACTCGGTGCTGCTTGCCACCACTTTTAATTACTGCGTACATAGTTCTACTCCGTATTCGCGTATGCCAGTTCGAAGCCTAAGAGAACGATTTCTCCAGGCCGGTTTTGCGAGGGCGGCAATTCTAAGTGAAAGCACCCCCTATCGCAAGGAAAAATTGGCCTTAAATCCAGTTATAATGCGCCATTCGCTTGACAGACTTCGTACCCGACCCTAGGATGCCATCGCGCTTTATATGACTGTAAATAACAATAAACCTGCAGGGTCCTGGCATGCTGTCGTTTCATCAAGTGGTTGAATCGGAATTCAACCAAGTTAATGAACTGATTCTTAGTCAACTACATTCTGATGTAGGTCTGGTAGAAAATATCGGACAATACATCATTGATGCGGGCGGTAAGCGCCTTAGACCCTTATTAGTCCTTTTAAGCGCCAATAGCTGCGGTTATCACTCTCTTAGCAACAGCATGGGTAGTCAACACGCATCTCTCGCAGCAATCATTGAATTTATCCATACCGCTACACTGCTTCATGATGATGTCGTAGATACCTCAGACCTTCGCCGTGGCCGCGCCACAGCCAATGCCAAGTTTGGTAATGCCCCCAGTGTTTTAGTGGGCGATTTTCTCTATTCCCGAGCATTCCAAATGCTTGTGGCCATTGGCAACATGGACATAATGAAAATAATTGCCGATACAACAAACATTATCTCCGAAGGTGAAGTTCAGCAGCTTATTAATGCAGGCAACCCAGATACAACCGAAGCTGCCTACAATGAAGTCATTCGCAAGAAAACCGCACAGCTTTTTGATGCTGCTGCAGAAACAGGTGCCGTATTGGCTGGAGCTTCTCCTGAACAACAAAGTACCATGGGGCGGTACGGCCATCACCTTGGTATGGCATTTCAATTAGTTGATGATGCTCTTGATTACAATGGAAACACCGAAGATCTCGGTAAAAATGTAGGCGATGATCTGGCCGAAGGGAAACCAACGCTACCACTAATTTATGCCATGAAACATGGCACAACTGCTCAAGCAGAACTCATTCGTACTGCCATTAAGGAAGGTGGTATAGAGCAAATGGATGAAATCCTGGAAGCTATCCATGCCACAGGTTCTTTGGACTACACCATGAACTGCGCTAAAGAACACAGCGCCCAAGCTAAAGACTGTCTAATCAGTTTACCTACATCAAAAGAACAACAAGCCATGCTAGAGCTAGCAGACTTTGCTATTCAGCGTAACTCGTAGCTTATTTAACCCGTATTTCAAGCATATTACTTCTGAACTCACGGTATATGATGAGACCACAGCCCCATCTTTTCTGGACTTAACACTCAGATCAGATAAAATTCGCCCCTTCGACTTATAACCCTATATATCTAAACCCTATATCTAAAAAAATAGGGCGACCAAATAGCAGAGGCCACCTATTCGATGACTACCTTCATTCCACAATCACAAAACTCATACACCCGTGAGGAAATAGTTTCTTGCAGCCAGGGGAAACTATTTGGCGAAGGTAATGCTCAACTCCCCAGTGGTAATATGCTGATGGTGGACCGGATCACCCATATCCATGCTGGCGAAGGAAAGTATGGCAAAGGTGTTATGACAGCTGAACTCGATATCCGCCCTGATTTGTGGTTCTTCGGATGCCATTTTGAAGGTGACCCGGTGATGCCTGGCTGTCTTGGGCTAGATGCCATGTGGCAGCTCACTGGTTTTTTCCTGGCCTGGAAAGGAAACCCTGGCCGTGGTCGCGCACTAGGCTCAGGAGAGGTAAAATTCTTTGGGCAGGTACTTCCAGCGGCCAAACAGCTCACCTATCGTATTGATGTTTCAAGAATTGTTGAACGTAAGCTAAAAATGGTTATTGCTGACGGCACCATGTCTGTAGATGGCCGTGAAATCTACACAGCCAAAGACCTTAGGGTTGGGCTGTTTGATAGAACTGACAACTTTTGATCCTATAGATTAAAATTGATTCTTCAGATCATCCTTATTAAACGATCGTCCTTATATAAAATAGTGACCGGGCCTTTGGGCCGGCATAGGGGTAGCACATGAAACGCGTAGTAATTACTGGAATGGGTATTGTTTCCTGTTTGGGTAATGATAAAGAAACCGTTACCGAATCTTTAAAAGAATGTAAATCTGGCATTGCCTTTCGAGAGGACTTTAAGGAAATGGGCCTGCGCTGCAATGTAGCAGCTAAACTAGACCTAGATCCATCTGAACATATTGACCGTAAAGTCATGCGCTTTATGGGGCCATCTGCAGCCTATGGCTACATTGCGATGGGCCAGGCCATTAATGATGCAGGGCTATCAGAAGACCAAGTATCCAACATTCGTACGGGGCTTGTTATTGGCTCTGGCGGCGTTTCAGGGGAAATGTTTACTGAAACCATCGATGTCATGCGTGATCGTGGCATTAAGCGCGCAGGCCCCTACAGAGTGACACAGATTATGGCCAGTACTGTTTCAGCATGCTTGGCTACTCCGTTTAAAATCAAAGGCACCAATTATTCTATTTCTTCTGCCTGCGCAACCAGTGCACACTGTATCGGCCACGCCATGGAATTAATCCAAATGGGCAAGCAAGATGTAGTGTTTGCAGGTGGAGCAGAAGATATGCACTGGTCAATGGCCGGCATGTTTGATGCCATGGGTGCTTTGTCCAGCAAGTACAACGACACACCAGAACTTGCTTCCAGAGCCTATGATGCTGATCGTGATGGGTTTGTACCTGGCGTTGGTGCAGGCTGCCTGGTTGTAGAGTCTTTGGACCACGCCCTAGCACGCGGCGCCAAAATTTATGCAGAAATTGTAGGCTATGGTGCAACATCCGATGGTTATGACATGGTAGCGCCTTCCGGCGAAGGTGCAGCTCGCTGTATGGAAATGGCCATGGAAACAACAGATGGCAGCATTGATTACATCAATACTCACGGCACTAGCACGCCTGTCGGCGACTTAGCAGAACTTAAAGCCATTAGAACTGTATTTGGGGACAATTCACCTTATATCAGTTCAACTAAATCCCTCTCTGGGCATGGCCTTGGAGCCGCAGGCGCTCAGGAAGCTATTTTCAGCCTGCTAATGATGGAAAATGATTTCATCTGTGCATCAGCTAACTTGGATACTGTCGATCCTGAAGCAGCTGACCTGCCTATCGTTGGTAAGCGTATAGATAACGCCAATTTGCAGCGTGTTATGTCTAATAGCTTTGGCTTTGGTGGCACCAATGCAACACTTATCATGCAAAAATATACTGGTTAAAACTTAACGGGTGTAACTTAGCTTATATAAGTTAACTGGCATACTGAAATGAGAGGGCTATAAGCCCTCTTTTTTTATGGCCAAAAAGTGTTAAAGGATTTGAATAGGTATATTTCACAGATAGATATAAAACGCGCTATCCTTATAAGCTATTCCTAATTTTGAGGGAAAGACGATGAAACTTTATGATTATCCAGGGGTGCCTAACCCTCGCCGTTTAAACATTTTTATGGCCGAAAAAGGCATCGAAATCCCCCGGGTCCAAATTGATTTATTAAAAGGAGAGCAATTCAGCCCAGAATTCAGAGCAAAAAGCCCGAACTGTGATGTCCCAACCCTTGAACTGGATGATGGCACCTGCATCTCCCAAACCAATGCCATATGTCGATATCTGGAAACAATACACCCCACTCCGCCTTTGTACGGTACAACTGCTGAAGAAATTGGTGTTATCGAAATGTGGAATCAAATCTGCTTTACCAATGGCTTTCAAGCCGTAGCCGATTTGTTTCGTAATGGCCCAGACTGGTTTGAAGGAAGAGGATTAATTGGCCCTCATAATTATGAAAAAATTCCTGCTTTGGTTGAGCGTGGCAGAGTACGTATTCAAAATTTTTATGAAGACATCAATCACCATCTTGCCAGCCAATGCTACTTTGCGGGCAATCACTTCTCTGCAGCTGATATTACGGCATTAGTGACTGTAGATTTTGCCCAGTGGGCAAAGGTTGAAATCCCAGATCAACACAAAAATTTACACCACTGGCATGCTTTGGTTTCAGAGCGGCCCAGCGTTCTGAGCAACAGCTAAATAGTACTTTTTAACATCAAAGATGTTGCTGCAAGACAGCATAGAATTTCCAAGGTAAACTTGCTTAACTTTTTATGAACACATGTTTTATAAACACACATTTATAAATACATAAAGAACAACACAGACATTGGGGCAAAGGAGCAAGGGTATGGCTCGTGGTATTAACAAAGTAATTTTAGTCGGCAACTTGGGCAAAGATCCGGAAGCGAAATTCATGCCCAATGGTAATGCTGTAACAAACATTACAGTGGCCACTAGCGAAAGCTGGAAGGACAAACAAACAGGGCAACAACAAGAGCGCACCGAATGGCACCGAATTGTCTTTTTTAATCGTTTAGCTGAAATTGCCAGCGAGTACTTAAAAAAAGGCTCTAAGGTCTATATTGAGGGCTCTCTCCGTACACGTAAGTGGCAAGGCCAAGATGGTCAAGACCGCTATACAACAGAAATTGTAGCTAGTGAAATGCAAATGCTCGATAGCCGTGGCGGTTCAGCAGACTACGATAGCCCTTCAGCACCCATGCAATCGGCAGCTCCGCAATCTACACCTCCTCAATCTAAGCCTGCCAGCCAACCACAAGGAGCCCCAGCGGCTTCCGATAGTGGCTTTGATAGCTTTGATGATGACATTCCGTTCTA
>Ga0181557_1000029_pt1 | contig 151827 bp, 141 predicted proteins | sample 011ome_23_FD_148632 | JGI IMG/M metagenome (GOLD analysis project Ga0181557, IMG submission 148632) | Coastal salt marsh microbial communities from the Groves Creek Marsh, Skidaway Island, Georgia - 011506CT metaG (spades assembly) | ecosystem: Environmental > Aquatic > Marine > Intertidal... | reverse complement strand
AGGATTAACATTTATATATTCTCCTTGGTGCTTAATTTTTTCGTCCTCCATTTTGTGATAGGAATACTGAAAGGCTACCGCCTCATAAGGCACTCTGTTTTTGTGAAAGGGAATAGCAACGGCACTCGTCTCAAAATCGATAAAGTGATATGGCTTTTCGAGGCCTAAAATTTCATCTAATAAATATTCGTGGTAATAAGGAGAATTGTCTCTCTCTTTATGTTTTTTAATCTGAATATATTGTCTAAAAGCCGTACTCATTCCACTGCGACTGTCCTGGTCTTGGCTTAGATATTTATTTTCATCGACTTGATCGATTAAAAAATTGCCTAGGTCCGCTTCTTTTTTCGTGCCCCGCCATATTTGCTCCACAAACGCTGACTGCTCAGGTATGTTTATTCCCGCGTTTTTAAAACACTCATGAAACCCACTTTTTGGCCCATCTATGGTATCATTGCGATATTGACATGCAAAACAATTGTGATCAATACTTCTCCATTTTCTCTTTTTATGAGCATATATTTCAGAGAGTTCCATGATCTCAGCCTCAAAGTTATTATTGTTGATTCTGGATTGTTCAATAAAATCACACTCCTGGTCCACTCTTATTGTTTTGAGCGGAATCTGCCCTAGATCTTCTCTATGCAAGTCTTTTTCAACAACAATGGTAGTTCTGCCGAGCGGCTTACTTATTTTAAAGAACTGATTCAGTCCATCGATAGTTGTCGTCGCGGTTTTATCGGCCAATACCAAAAATGTTTGAATTTTCTTATCGGGAAAAAGCTTTCGTACTATGTATCTCTGAAAGGCAATATCATAGAGATAATACTTCCAATTATTGTCAATATACCTTTGTCCTTTTTTGGGCCCTCTTAAGCGGGTTTTTACAAAGTTTCTGTCTGCCATATCATCAACCGACTCATGGCCCCAGGATTTCGACTTAACTTCATAAATTTTTATGGTGTCTCCCTCCTTTAGCAAAAGGTCCACTCTAATGAATAGGTTTTTGTATAAAAACGCCGCCTCAGCAATCGCTGCTCGGTCATTATTTAACTTATCCGCAGTTTGTGCCAATGCCAAGTCATAATCTAAGGTTTCAATCGTTATTTCCTCAAGGTAAGGTTCGTCAGAAATTAAAAACTTAGCGAGCTCTCCCACTTGATAACCTCCTTCAGCCAAAGACTCGAGGAAGCTATCCTCGCTTTGTCTATTTGCATAGTGAGGATCTTTTGTGTAATAGAGTTTCGTTGGACACTCAAGTCCTTCTTTAAGCCTTGATTTAGTTAAATATCTTCTTGACATTTTATGTGTTTGGATGATCCAAGTTGACTTAAATATAAGGGAATTTCTGTTTGTTTTAATCAAATAATCCCGCTATTGAGGAAGTCAGCAGTTCTTTTTGGAAAGAATGATCATATTAACCTAACAAAAAACAGCCTAAATGGAACCAGAACCGTATCAACTTTTTTTTGACCAATCATTTAATATAGGTGGGTATTATACTGGCGCCGAAATTCGAGAAACTATCGATCAAGGGCGGACACAAAACATAGCCTTTCCTTATGAAAACCCTATGGCCTATACCTATAATCGATGGAATAAAGGCATGAATGACATTGCGTCCCATTTTGTGTTTTTATGGAATGGCAAATATGAATACATTGGTCGTGACCAGCCTTATTCAGGATCCATTTACCACGTACCCGGCAAAGAAGAGGATCGATATGTCATCGGGCATTTCGTTGAGGGAGCATTTGCTTTGTTTGACGGGTTTAACTCTTTTAAAGACTGGGTGTCTTCAGATTTTAATGGGCATCTAGCCGCTGATGCCGGGAAAAAAATAGAGGTGTTGTTTGATGTTGATATTCAAAAAATTATTCCATTTTTTTGGGCTAATACTCATGATGAGTATTCTCGTGAAAATCATTTAAATATTTTTCAAGAAAAGCTTAATGATTCAGAAATAAAAGAAATTGAAAGCCTAAAAAAGCAGCTTTACTCTGAATGGGGGAAAAATTTAAATCTTATTGTTCTACAAAAACAGTATTTTTAAAAGACGGTGGATATATTGACCACGAAGTCACTTATGTCTGGGATAATGGCATTAATCAGTATGTAGAAAAAAATTAATCTGATAAGGAATAATTTTTTAAATGGGTTGTAATTTAAAAAACCTAATAGAAACAAGGTTCGGGAATTACACAAACATGGAATTGGTGAGGCTGTCCTGCAAGAAGTGAAAAAAACAAAAATAGAGAGTTTGATTTATTTGGCAGTAATAATAAAAAAGCAAGAATTACTAAGTTTTCCTTTACTATCGTGGAATTGAAAAAACCTGATGAACACACGACTGATTTTTGATTCTTGTCAAAAAGAATATTAGCTATCTGAACTCCTTTTGAACAAAAAAACCCCCACATCGCTGTGGGGCCTTTTTTTACTTGTGGAGCCAAAGGGAGTTAAGTCGAACTACTTTGGGGTGGATATGGAATTATTTCAATTCTAGTTTTTTTTAATCTATGAACAACCCCATTGTCTAGTGAGGATGATTCTAAATCCGTTTCAAACACTCCTGCAAATCTATAAAGTCTAAACCCAAGATTATCTATACTTCTTGGAAATGTTATTCTTTTTACCAAATTAGAAGTAACAGCCTTGAACCATGTATCATATTTTTCTGGATCCTTACAGATTTCTGTTATAACTGTTCCATCTTTACTAATTCGATTATCCCAATCTTCATTTTCATAAAATTTAGGAAACCATAAATAGTGATTTGGATAAATTTTACTTTTAAACCAGGCCTGCTGTACAGCCTTATAATTTTGACCTAAACAATTACAAGCATCAACTATTTTTCTAAAAGCTGGGTTTTCTTGGATATCTAGATATCCTCTCTCACGAAAATAATTTGGATTAAATTCTTTATCTAAGTCCCATGACTCCCATTGCTTATTATTTTCTAAAAGTTCAATCTTTTGCTTTATTTGTTCAATCAAGATTGTAATTTGGTAGTTGATATAATCTAAATCTTCAGTTATTTTAATTCGACTTACATGATGATTTGTTGCTTGTATTATATCTGTTTCTCTACGAATATCCGAAACGATTTGCTTATTATGATGTGGCTCGTCGATTTCAACATGAAAATTTATTTGAGGGAAGTACATATCCGTTAACGCATGACCTTCGGGACGATTTACATATTGTTGAGTTATGAATTTAACATCGGTTCTATTTAACAAATGATAAATTCGCGTAACAACATAATTTTCATAATTTTTTTTATTGGTTTTTGCTATCTGACGTATGATATACTCTCGTTTTGTCATTAATTCAAATAAAGAAAATAAAAGCTTAAAATAAATTCCTAAAGATAGAGGAGTATAAGATTATAAAAAATAAAATCACAAGAATTAAAAAGAGATATTTTTGTCGAAACCTTTTCTTCTTTAATTTTCCTAATTCTTTGCTAAAAAAAATATAATCATCGTGAGATAATAGTTTTAACCTATTCAAGGCTATTTCATACTTCTTTAGCGTTGTGTCTGAAATATTATTTTTTAATTTTGAATTCGTATTGTTGTCCCATTGAAGAAATTGAATGACTCCCGTTAAATACTCTAATACATCAATGATATCTTGCTTTTCATCCGGAATGTTTAAATTCAGTATATCAATTACTAGTTTGTCTAAGTGATCTTTTTGTACATTCTTAGTAAAAACTTCATCTAATTCTCTTTTATTTTCTATGTAATGGTTGTCTGAATGTTGTGATTTTGAAAACTGATTTTGATTTTGGTTTTGTTCAATGGAGTCTAGCCTTCTGTTAAATCTATAAGGAGTTGACCAGCCTTCCTTGAAGATTTTATTGCTAATCCATTTACCTGAATTCTTACCTGTTTCCCTAAGGAACGATTTCCAAAAGCTCACGTTTTTTTTAAATATTAGCTAATATAAGACACTTTTTCATACATTTATGTCCACTACAAATGAAAACTTAAAATGAGAGACAAAGCTAAAAACAACTTAAAGACCATTTCAGTTGAACAAATCAAAGAATTTATAAAATCATCAAATCCGACGTATTATAACAAGATGATCATTTCTGACGATGCTGAAGTCAAAAGAACAAATTTCATTTATGTAAATTACTCTGCAAATTATTTGAATCGCTTATCAAAAAAAATCACCTTTCCAATTTACGGAAACATTGCAGATAACTTCAAGAGTTTTGAAAATCCCTCTAAAGAAACAAATTCAAAGTATCTTTTTGATTCTGAATTAATTTTAGATAGTTTAAGTTCTAATTATAATATAGAAGCAGTTGAGGATCAGCTTGCGTCTCCAGATGATTTTGATTATGTAGTCAAAGTAGAAAATGATCAAGTTGTATCCAACCAACCACTTTATTACATCTCTGATCGCACATCTTCATGGGATTGTGATACATGTGATACTGAAAAATATATTCAGTGTGATGATTTTGATTGCGAGGGAAGGCACACTTGGAAATGCACAAATTGTGCTGCAAAAGGACAAGTTATATGCGATGGATGTGGTGGAGATAAAAAGCTAGATTGCAGAAAATGTAATGGGAGTAAAAAATTGAGATGTAGTAATTGTGGAGGAGACGGAAAAGTAGTTGATAAAATGGACACTTTTAGTGCTGTTACTAGTTCAAGCCGATCTTCAAGAATTGTGAAAAAGAAGTGTGGAGATTGTTCGGGTAAAGGGGAAATTAGATGTAAAAAATGTTCAAATGGAAAAGTGCCTTGTGATACTTGCTCAGCTCAAGGGAAAGTGACATGTCCAGAGTGTAATGGTCACAAAGATATTGTTTGCGGTAAATGTTATGGAGATAAAAATAGATACGGTCTAATAGATTGCACAGAATGTAAAGCAATGGGTAGGCTTGCACAAATATCATACGTAGAAACAATAATTTCGCAAAAAAGCGTTAACCAACTTTTTAATAACAATAACGAACTTTTAAATGTAACCGATGACACTGTTTTAAAATTTGCTGATAAAAGTGCACAACAAGAAGTTGTATTAAAGAATTTCAACGAAGTTTTCCACAAAGATTATGATGAAATAGTTGATGATATATTAAGACAAATTCAAAATGAATTTGACTTCAACTTTGAAGGATACAATAACAAAGTTGTGAGAGAAGAATTATTTTTTCAAGTAATCCCGTGCGTTCAAGTCCAGTATAAGCACATGCTAACAAATACCGATCAAGAGGTTACTATTTTAGATTTTTTTAATAGTCCAGAATTGATAATTAATGGAGATGTCGAAAACCAAAAATCAAATTTAAAAGACACAGGAAAAAAACTTGGCAATTTTTTTGGAAAAATATTTAAGTCTAAAGGATTTAAACAAAAGGAAGATACCAAAAAAGAGCTTAAGCTCATGATTAGATTAGCAAAAGCAGACGGTAAGATTGAAGATTCAGAAAAGTTGTTTCTCTCCAGTAGAATAACTTCATTGGATATATTTACACATGTCGAAAAAACAGAATTATTTAATATGATGGATGATTCATTACTTCCTGAACTAGAGCCAGTTGATGTTAAATTTTCTGATAGCAATAAATTTTCTGAAGTATTCCAAACCTTACAGACAATGGCTGCCGAAGATGGAGATATAGCAAGTTCTGAGCAAGAATTATTAGATAAAATTAAATCATTAAACAACTAAAAATTTTGAAAAAATCACTCTTCTACTTATACTAAATTATATGATTAATTGTTTTATATATACTATTGTACAACGAGTTTGTGCATAGTCAACTGTCTCAGGACTGCCAGTAAATAACAATTTTGATTAACTTTGAGTAGAAAGTGTAAGGCACAAAAAAAGGCTTACATCACTGTAAACCTTTTATTTCACTTGTGGTCCCACCTGGGCTCGAACCAGGGACCACCTGATTATGAGTCAGGTGCTCTAACCAACTGAGCTATAGGACCAAAATTAGGCTGCAAATATAAGCAGTAATTCTTCAGTGCAAAATAATCAATCGTGGTTTATTTCCTGGCACAGTTCTACCAAAACCCCACCTGCAGATTTGGGATGCATAAACACCACCCATTTGTTGTCTGCGCCACGCTTGGGCTCCTCGCTGACAAATACAAATCCCGCCGCTTTCAGGCGCTGGACCTCCGCCTTTATGTCCGCCACCGCAAAGGCAATGTGATGAATCCCCTGCCCTTTTTTATCGATAAACTTAGCGATAGTGCCCTCGGGATTGGTCGAGGCGAGTAATTCTATTTTTTGATCGCCCTTTTTAAAAAAGGCTGTTGTAACCTGTTCAGAATCCACCACCTCGGTTTTATAACAGGGCGTGTCGAGTAAGGCTGTATATAATTCAATGCTTTGCTCTAAATCAGAAACCGCAATCCCGATATGCTCTATGGTGTTCATAAAATACCTTTAGCTCAAAAATAATAAAAACCCGCGCCAAAGCAGTATTTATCCTATTTTTGTACCATGGAAGAAAGTCAACGGCAAAGAAAAATTAGCAGTGTCTTGCGCAAAGACCTCGCGCAAGTGCTGAATCGTCTGCTTAAAGATGGCGGGGTAAATAACCTTATTGTTTCAGTGACTAAGGTCAGTGTGACTTTTGATTTAAGCGTGGCCAAAGTCTATGTCAGCGTGTTCCCTGCAGACAAAGGGGCCCAGGTTGTTTCAGAGTTGACCGCTTTAAAGCCGAGCATCAAACATCAAATCGCCCTTTTGACCAAAAACCAATTGCGCAAGATGCCAGACTTGAATTTTTATAATGATGATTCCCTTGAGTATATCGGCCAAATCGAACAAGCCGTAAAAGGAGGTCAAAACCCTATTGCTGATCCAACTTTACTCGAGCGCAGAAAAAAGAGCTAATGGGTCGCCTCCCCTATTTTATTGCGAAGCGTTATTTGCTGGCCAAACACAGCAGACACGCTGTTGGTTTACTCTCAAAAATTGCCATTGGCGCTGTTGCTGTAGCCACCTTTTCTTTATTTCTGGTCCTTTCTGGATTTACAGGCCTCAAAGACTACGCTCTGGCTTTTACCAATATTTTTGACAGTGATTTGATTGTTACTCCTGTGTCAGGCAAATCATTTATTTACGATAATACGCGGCAAAACGCATTACGAGGACTCAATGAAATTCAAGCAGTAGGTCGTGTGGTCGAAGACAAAGTGTTTTTGCGCTACAAAAACCAGGCCCGCGTCGCTACGCTCCGCGGCATCGACAGCACCTACACCGCTGTGACCCCTGTAGACACCTTAGTCTATACCGGAAACTGGTTCAGTCCCGTACGTCCAGAAGTCGTGCCCGGCTATTCGGTCGCTGCCGATCTGGCCTTGGCGGCTCGAGATTTCAGTAATCTGATTCAGATTTCAGCCCCCATCCCTGGAAGTAACATTATGGCCGCCACAAGTCCAGACCAGGTTTTTCGATCCGAACAAGTCGTGGCCTCTGGAATTTACGAAGTCAATGACCAAGTAAACGATCGTTTTGTTTTCAGTTCCATTGAAACAGCGCGTTATCTCTTTGGTTGGGAGCAAAATCAAGTGTCATCGCTGGTCATAAAAACGGCGAGTAATGACCTCGAAGCCCTCAAAGATCAGATTTCAAATGTTTTTGATGGCGCGGTGACGGTTAAATCCCGCGTTGAACAAAATGCAGCACTTTACCGCATGCTCAACTCCGAGAATTTATTTACGTACCTATTCATCAGCCTTATTGCCGCCATTGCCGTATTTAATTTGACGGGGACCTTGATCATGCTAGTGCTCGAAAAGAAAAACAATCTGCGCACCCTATTTACTTTAGGACAGCCTCTTGCGGAGATCAAGCGTACGTTTTTTGCGAGCGGACTCATGATGTGTGGTGTTGGCCTCGCTTTGGGTCTTATTCTGGGGGTTTTGGTGGTTTTGGGCCAGTCCACCTTTGGCTGGGTCTTAATTACTGAAACCTTGCCTTACCCCGTTACTTTGACATGGGGAAACTTTTTGCTCGTCGCGGCAACGATTTTAGGCTTGGGAATGTTGGCGTCCTTATTAGGTGCGCAAAGGGTCACGCGCCGCCTTTTGGATTAATGTGTAAATACCATTGAGCCAAACTCCTGCTCAATTTCATCGAGCGTCGCAAAAACATCAACCGAGGCATCACTGGTAACAAGCCTAGTGCGGTAAGGTTTAAAATCAGGAGTCCCTTTAAAATAATTTGTGTAGTGGCGGCGCGTTTCAAACACACCGAGTTGCTCCCCTTTCCACTCTATGGACATCTCTAAATGGCGCCGTGCAGCAGCCACGCGCTCGCTCAATGTGGGTGGTGCAGCATGAGTCCCGGTCTCAAAATAATGTTTGACCTGCTTGAAAAACCACGGATTCCCGATGCTCGCGCGCCCAATCATCGCACCATCGAGGCCGTATTGGTCACGCATTTCTACTGCGCGCTCAGGGGAATCTACATCGCCATTACCAAAGACAGGAATATGCATGCGGGCGTTGTTTTTGACCTCAGCAATCGGGGCCCAATTAGCCTCGCCTTTATACATCTGGGCGCGGGTACGCCCATGGATGGCAATTGCTTGACAGCCCACATCTTGAAGGCGTTCAGCCACCTCAAGAATCTTGATGGAATCATGGTCCCATCCCAGGCGGGTTTTAACGGTAATCGGGAGTTTGGTGTGCTTAACCATCGCTTCTGTCAGAGACACCATTAGGTCAATATCGCGCAGTATTCCTGCGCCCGCCCCCTTTGAAACGACTTTTTTAACAGGGCAGCCAAAGTTGATGTCAATAAAATCAGGCCCGCTGGCCTCGACAATTTCCACACTGCGGAGCATAGAGTCCATCACCGCTCCGAAAATTTGAATCCCCACGGGGCGTTCTTTTTCGTAAATATCGAGTTTCATCACGCTCTTCGCGGCATCACGAATCAGGCCTTCGCTGGAAATAAATTCAGTGTACACCACATCAGCGCCTTGTTCCTTGCACAATGCGCGAAACGGCGGATCACTCACATCCTCCATAGGAGCGAGTAAAAGGGGAAATGCCCCGAGCTCTATATCACCAATTTTAGCCATGGCGCAAAATTACAGAATAATTGCTTAATTGAGTCGATTGCGCTCTTGATGGTCGTTCAGTGATTTTTGATGTTGTTTAGGGTTGTCTCCAAAGCCATAACGCAGGGCTATCCAGAACATTCTTGACTCTGGGTGAGGCATATAGTTATTGTCTTGGTTCAAATATACAGAACGCACTGCGACGTTTTTGGTGTTAAAAAGGTCGTCCACCCCGATACTCAAGGTCGCCGTCTTTGGAATCAATGCCTTTTGATAGGACACATTGGACTCAAACATATTGCCATAATCTAAGGACCCAGACACCAGATCAGAAATATAGGTGTTGATCCACTCCAAGCTTCCTTTTCCTGGGCCTAAGGACCACTGATTATAGGCTTGCAAAAACAAGCCCTTGGTGTTGTTGGTCTCTGCCCCACCGCCACTTTCTTCAGCAATAAAAGTGTTTGAAATAAAGTAGGCTGACGCAATGAGGTTGGTAAACCAATTTCTATTCAGGTCTTTGGTATAAGACACATCAAAACTGTATTGGTAATACTCTAGAATATTAACATCGGTCTGCCGATAAATTTGGTTTTCATTGTCCTGAAAAGAAATAATTTCCAAGGCGTTGTCGATTTGCTGATAATAAGCCTCAAAATACCAAGCCTGTCCTAGGGTGTAAAACAGATTTATTTTTTCTTCAATTTGGCGTCGAGACCCTCCAAAAAATCTTTGAGTTCGCTACCTTCTAAATACAGCTTTTTATTGTTGAGGTAAATTATGGTCGGTCTGTTTTTAATGGTCAGTTGTCCGTTGAGCACAACCATCCCTGGGGTTTTGGTAATAACATTATAACTGTCCGTCGTTGACAAGCTCGACTCTGCTACGCGGAATACAAGCCGCCCCGGTTCGAGAGTAATTTGTGGGGGCTTAGTGGTTATGGTAACTTCTTCGAGTTGTTCTTGAGATGGGGTAAGTTCTATTTGGCCTAAGTCTAGAGAGAGGGGCCTAGGGTCACAACACGCTGATAAGGGGTAAATCCCAAAATTTGTGCGCTCAAACCATAGCGGCCTTCAGGCAAGTCTTCTATGGAAAAACTTCCGTCATCTCCACTGATGGTTGCGGCCACTATTTGTCCTGTAAATGTGCTGGAGGTCGCTTGGTTAATGGTTTCTGGCTCTTGGGTAAGGACAATGGTCACAAAGGACAAAGGGCTATTTGCCTCAGAAACCTGACCCTTTAAGTGATAGGTCTGACCCAACAGTATTGTTGAAGTCAGACTTAGAAAAAGGATAAAATATTTGGTCATAAGTCGCCGTAGTCAAATTAAAATAACAAAAAATAAATCACATGCCCCACCACGGCATGCCGCTAAAGATGTTTTTAGTCTATATTTGCAGCGCATTTGCGCCACACGCTATCTGGCGCGTTTGCTTTCGCTATGAAGCAGATCAGAAATTTTTGCATTATCGCTCATATTGACCATGGTAAAAGCACCTTGGCGGATCGTCTATTGGAGTTCACGGGCTCGGTTACTGATCGAGAAAAACAAAATCAGCTGCTCGACAATATGGATTTAGAGCGTGAACGTGGAATTACCATAAAGAGTCACGCGATTCAAATGAATTATACGCACCAGGGTCAAGAGTATGTTTTAAATTTGATTGACACCCCAGGACACGTAGATTTCTCCTATGAAGTTTCGCGTTCTATTGCTGCTTGCGAAGGGGCACTATTGGTGGTGGATGCGGCCCAAAGCATACAGGCACAAACGATCTCAAATTTATATCTAGCCCTAGAAAACGACTTAGAAATCATCCCTGTTTTAAACAAAATTGATTTGCCCTCTGCAAACCCAGAGGAAGTAACAGACGATATTGTTGATTTGCTTGGTTGTGCCCCAGAAGACATTATTCCCGCCAGTGCCAAAACTGGTTTAGGCATTCAGGATATTCTAACCGCTATTATTGAGCGTGTTCCTGCACCTAAAGGCAACCCTGATGAGTCGCTTCAGGCCTTGATTTTTGATTCAGTATACAATCCTTTTCGCGGGATTGAAACTTATTTCCGCGTATTAAACGGCTCAATCACCAAAGGCCAACAAATTAAGTTTATGGCCACCGGCAAGACTTATTTTGCCGATGAAATCGGCACCTTAAAATTGCGCCAAGAACCCAAGCGGGTTATTAAAGCTGGAGATGTGGGTTACTTAATTACTGGGATAAAAGAGGCAAGAGAGGTAAAAGTAGGGGATACCATTACGGATGCCAAACAGCCTACCACCAATATGATTGCTGGGTTTGAGGATGTAAAGCCCATGGTTTTTGCGGGTATTTATCCTGTAGACACCGAAGACTATGAAGAATTGCGCGGTTCCATGGAAAAATTACAACTCAACGATGCGAGTTTAGTTTTCCAACCCGAGAGTTCTGCTGCCCTAGGATTTGGGTTCCGTTGTGGGTTTTTGGGGATGCTCCACCTAGAAATTATTCAAGAGCGTCTTGAGCGTGAGTTTGACATGACTGTGATTACGACCGTTCCGAACGTTTCTTATCAAGCATTTACCAATAGAGCCCCTGAGGAGCCTATTTTGGTAAACAATCCAAGTGATTTACCTGACCCTTCTACACTCAATCGTGTTGAAGAACCTTATATCAAAGCCAGTATCATCACTAAGGCTGATTTTGTAGGCGCTGTTATGTCTTTATGTATTGAGAAGCGCGGACAAATCACCAATCAAACCTATTTAACACAAGACCGTGTTGAGCTTAGTTTTGATATGCCTTTGGCTGAAATTGTTTTTGATTTTTACGATCGCCTAAAGACCGTTTCCAAGGGGTATGCTTCATTTGACTATACCCCCATTGGTTTGCGCGCCTCAAAACTGGTCAAAGTTGATGTTTTATTAAACAACACAACAGTCGATGCCCTTTCGGCACTATTACACCAAGACAATGCCTATCACATCGGAAAAAAGATGTGTGAAAAACTTCGTGAACTGATCCCGCGTCAGCAATTCGATATTCCGATTCAAGCCGCTATCGGGGCCAAAATTATTGCCAGAGAAACCGTAAAAGCCTTACGTAAAGACGTTACAGCCAAATGTTATGGAGGGGATATTTCTAGAAAGCGAAAACTCCTTGAAAAACAGAAAAAAGGGAAAAAGCGCATGCGCGCTGTGGGGAATGTAGAAATCCCGCAAGAGGCATTTATGGCGGTGCTTAAGCTAAACGACTAATTTTTTTATTTACCCTTTTTTTGGTGTTAGGACTTCTTTCATCTGCATGCAGATGAAAGACGTACTGCTAAACATTTGGGGTTAGGACTTCTTTTTAACCGCACGACTCAGTTCTTCTAAGTCTTGAGGCTTCCCTAAATAAACTAAAGACGATTCTGGGCCGACTTCAAAGTTTTTTGGGTCACAAATAACCTCAAGGTAGCCATTGGCCCGCTTTAAAAATAAGGGCACCGTGTCTTGGTTGTTGCTCAATATTTTTAAAAGGCGCATAAATTGGTCGATATCCTCCACTGGGGCTTCTTGAATAGAAGGGTGTTGGCGCGCCACTTCGTCGAGCATAGTGTAGTCATGGGAGCTACAGAAATACTCAGGATTATCAAGGTCTAGGCCTTTTTGTTTTTCTTCAGCTGACATCAAACGAAACGTCCCTGTCTCTCCAAAAGTAGGCGCAAATTTATTAATGGCCAGCTGATTGATTTCTGCGCTCGCGGTAAGGGCTAATAAATAACCCACATCACTGAGTTCGATATTTCCACTGAGATCATCGGTGTAAATATTTGCCGAAAATGCTTCGAGGCCTAGGCTTTGCGCTTGTGAGACATTTGTTTGATTGGAGTCCAAAAGAACTACATGTCTTCCATTTTTTTGGAGGTAGGCGGCGATTAATCGCGAAACCTTTGAGGCACCAACAATTAGGACCCCTTCAGAGGTTTTTAAAAAGACCCCAACCAATAAGGCGAATAAACGCGCAGTAGTGGCATTGAGCAGCACAGTAACCAACACAACAGAAAACACAAGGGGCGTAATGTATTCTGCGTAAGGCACTCCGAGTTGGACCAATCGCGATCCAAACAGTGAGGCAATCCCCGCGGCAACAATCCCTCGTGGACCCACCCAACTGATAAATAGTTTTTCATTGAATTTTAAAGATGAGCCCGCTGTGCTCACCAAAACCGACAGTGGCCGTAACACAAAAATAATAACCCCGAGCAAGGCTGCTGTTTGCCAGTTATAAATCAATAAAAGATCCGATAACTCGATGTTGGCCGAAAGCAAAATAAAGAGTATCGAAATCAGAAGGACGCTGAGTGATTCTTTAAAATACAGAAGTTCTTTGAGGTTCGGTAAATTACTGTTGCCCAAGAACATTCCCATAACCACTACAGAGAGCAGTCCTGATTCGTGAGCAAACAAGTCACTTTGGACAAAAACCAAAAGCACCGTCGACAAAGCAACCACATTCATAAGGTAATGCGGAATCCATTGGCGCTTGATGGAAAAATATAAAATATAGCCCGCAGAGATCCCAAAGGACCCGCCGATTAGAATAATTTTTCCAAACTCCATTAGCGCTTGTTTGGAATAGCCCGCATCTCCCCCAATGCGAATAAACTCAAAGACCAAAACAGCGGCCAAGGCTCCTATCGGATCGATTAAAATCCCTTCCCACTTCAAGACTGCAGAAACATCTTTTTTTAAGGGGATGTTGCGCAGTATGGGGCTGATCACCGTAGGCCCGGTAACAATAACTAAAGCGGCAAATAAAAAGGACAGTTGCCAATTCAACCCGATGATATAATGGGTCGCTGCACCAGCGCCTATAAAAGTAATTACCGCCCCCAAACTGATGAGTTTTATAATCACAGGACCTACTTTGGACACCTCCTCACGCTTTAAAGTGAGCCCTCCTTCAAAAAGGATAATTCCAATGGCCAAAGACACAAAGTAGTATAAGTTTTCTCCTGGAAATAATCCGCGGGTACCATCCCAAATCGGTTGAATATAAGGAGCGCCATCTACGGTAAATAAAGTAGAGATTGGTCCGACCAACAGGCCAATTAAAATCAAGGGCAGGATTGCAGGAAGTTTCAGTTTCCACGCAACCCATTGGGCTAAAATTCCTAATACGATTATCCCTGCGAGTTCGACCATGATATTATATAATGCCCTAAAATACGAGAAAGTTTTTACTTCCTTGGTAACCTGCCCTATTATGCTTTGGTCAAATCTTGTTTTGGTGTGCTTTTGTTTGGGCGGGCTTAATTCTTGAGAATTCTCTGGGTTGACTGATAATTTTCTGTTAAAAAACTCAAATTATACCGGCGCATCAAAGGCTATTGTTTCCCCTTTTGTTAATTTGCAGGTTCGGGACCTTATCCACAACGAATGACCTTATACCCAATTGATGCCGGAAACTTTAAGCTTGATGGTGGCGCTATGTTTGGTGTTGTCCCAAAAAGCCTCTGGCAAAGAACAAATCCCGCGGATAATAATAACATGATTGATATTTCGGCGCGCTGTTTACTCATTGAGAAAGGCGACCGCCTCATCTTGATTGACAATGGGATGGGAGACAAACAAGGTCCTGAATTTTTTAAACATTATTATCCCTGGGGCGGAGCGACTTTAGACAGTTCTTTAAAACGTTATGGCTTTAGTCCAGAAGACATCACCGACGTGTTTTTGACGCATCTTCATTTTGATCATTGCGGAGGAAGTGTTTGTTGGAACAAAGACCGCAGTGGGTATCAGACCAAATTTTCTAACGCCCGCTATTGGAGTAATAAAGATCATTGGGCGTGGGCCACAGTGCCTAATCGGCGTGAAAAAGCTTCTTTTTTAAAGGAAAATATTTTACCCATTGAAACCTCGGGCCAGCTCAACTTTATTGATGCCCCCGCTGACGATTATGCTGAGAATACCCCATTGGGTTTTGGGGTTTTGTTTGTCGATGGGCACACCGAAAAACAAATGATTCCTCATCTTAGCTATAAGGGCAAAACCTTAGTGTTTGCCGCCGATCTTTTGCCCACGGCTGGACATATTCCTCTGCCTTATGTCATGGGTTATGACACGCGCCCGCTTCAAACGCTGAGTGAAAAGGAAAAATTTTTAAATTTAGCTGCGGATCGTGGGTATTTTTTATGGCTAGAACACGACGCCCACAATCCTATTATTACCGTTAAACATACAGAAAAAGGGGTGCGCCTGGACAAGGTCTACTCCCTCGACCAATTTTTAAACCAATCCATATGAGAACACCAAAGAACATTTTTATTGCCTTTATCCCCGCGTTAATCTTGAGCGCCTGTGGGCCGGCTCGTTTTGACGCCAATCCTGTTGCCGCGCCGAGCAGTGCAGTTAGCAAAACCCTTGAACTTACAGAAGAACAAACCAAGGCGTGGGGCGCTTCAGATTTAGCAATGGATACTATTGCGGGAATGAGCGTAGACAAAGCCTATGCAGAGCTATTGAGTGAGCGCAAAGGAAGCTCTGTAATTGTCGGGGTTATTGACAGTGGTGTGGATATTGAACACGAAGACCTCAAAAACGTGATTTGGGTTAACGAAGACGAAATCCCAGGCAACGGTATTGATGACGACCAAAATGGTTATGTCGATGACATGCATGGATGGAATTTTCTTGGCAATATTGTCAAAGAAAACCTAGAATACGTTCGTATTATCCGTGAATTAGGCCCTGAATTTGAGGGTAAAGAAGCTGGGGATGTTGCTAAGGATCGTGCCTCAGGCTTTGCGCTGTACAATAAAGCCAAAGCGACTTACGAAAAAGATTACGCAGATGCTGCGCAAAACAAAATGCGTTATCAAGGTATGTATGATCAACTCACCGCAGCCCATGCTTTGGTCACAGAAAAATTAGGGACGGAAGAATATGAAAAGGAAGACCTAGCGGGCTTAACCGATCTCACTGAAGAAGAGCAAGGGCTTGTAGAGCGTTTAGGCCAAATGATGGTTTTTGGACCAAATATTCCGGCGGTATTAAACCGTTTAAATGGAGGTGTTGAATATTTCACTAATCGCTTAGAGAGTCATTTCAATCTTTCTACAGATTATCGTGCGGCTGATCTAGGAGATGACGCCAATGATTGGTCCTCAAAATATTATGGAAACAACGATGTTGATGGACCAGATCCTAAAAAAGAAGACGCACGTCACGGAACCCACGTCGCAGGAATTATCGCCGCTGAGCGCAACAACGGAATCGGAATGAATGGTGTAGCTGACCACGCAAAAATAATGGTTGTGCGCGCTGTTCCTGATGGAGATGAGTATGATAAAGATGTCGCTTTAGCGATTCGTTATTGTGTAAATAATGGGGCTAAAGTCCTTAACACAAGCTTTGGTAAGGGGTTTTCTCCACATCCAGAATGGGTTTGGGACGCGATCCATTACGCCTCTGACAATGATGTTTTGATCGTAAACGCTGCGGGTAACGACGGTATGGATTTAGATCAAAACGAAGTGTATCCTAATGACGTACGCCCAGGTGAAACTGAGGAAATCGGCAACACTTTTATCACCATTGGCGCCTCTACACCAGGGTTCAATGAAGGTCTGGTTGCTGGATTTTCAAACTATGGTAAAGAAAATGTAGATGTTTTCTCTCCAGGGACTCAAATTTGGTCAACGACCCCTTTAAACACTTATGAGTACTTACAAGGAACTTCTATGGCTGCCCCTGCTGTGGCTGGCGTTGCCGCGGTAATTCGTTCGTATTTCCCTAAACTAAGTGCTGCTCAAGTGAAGCAAATCTTAATGGATAGTGGATTAGCAGGACCGGGTGCGGTGATTCTTGGGGGTGATCCAAATACGAAAAACAATTTTGCAAACATTTCTAAATCAGGTCACCTAGTCAATCTATACAACGCGTTGATTATGGCCGACCAAATGTCGCGTTAAACGAATCATGTAAATCAAATAATGACCTTTTAATGAAATTAGTCTTTTCAATTTTTTTGGCTGCTTGCTCTGTAGTAAGCAGCCAAAATTCTTTTAACTATTGGCAACAACATGTGGACTACACCATGAGTGTGGACATGGATGTCACCAATTGGCAGTATACAGGGAATCAAAAACTAGTATATTCAAACCATTCGCCGGACACACTGCACCAGGTGTTTTATCATATGTACTTCAACGCCTTTCAGCCGGGCAGTGAAATGGATGTGCGCTCCCGCACTATTGCCGATCCTGACCGTCGTGTGGGTGATCGTATCGCGGGTCTTAGTCCTTCAGAACAAGGGTTTTTATACGCCACCGCGCTCACACAAGATGGTGTGCCGCTGGAATATTCTGCAGAGGAAACCATTTTGGTTGTCCCTTTAAACAAACCCTTGGCCCCACATGAAAGTACGGTCTTGACTATGGATTTTCGTGGTCAAGTCCCGGTACAGATTCGACGAAGTGGGCGCAACAATGCCGAGGGGGTTGCGCTTTCCATGACCCAGTGGTACCCAAAATTGGCTGAATACGATAAGGATGGTTGGCACACCGACCCCTATATCGCTCGAGAATTTTATGGGGTTTGGGGGTATTTTGAAGTTGACCTAACCATAGACAGCAGTTATGTTGTCGGGGGCACCGGCTATCTAAAGGACAAATCTGTTTCAAAAAATGGGCGCACGCGATGGGTTTTCGAGGCCCCGCAGGTCCACGATTTTACTTGGGCAGCGGATCCTGAATATATTCATGACACCTATCCAGGCCCAGACGGCGTTACTTTAAACTTCTATTACAAAAACGACCCCGCGTTGAAAGAAAATTGGAAAGCCCTTCAACCAGCTACTGCAGCGCTTTTAGATTATTTCAATAAAGCTGTTGGTCCTTACCCTTACAAGCAATATTCTATAATCCAAGGAGGAGACGGGGGTATGGAATATGCCATGTGTACCTTAATTACCGGAAATCGCAGCTTTGAAAGCTTGGTTGGGGTAACGGCGCACGAAATGGCCCACACTTGGTTTCAATTTTTACTCGCCACCAATGAAGCCCTGCACGAATGGATGGATGAAGGGTTTACCTCATACATTTCCTCTTTAGCAGAACATCAAGTGCTGAACCAAGAGGGGGATCCTTTAGCGGGCTCTTATCGTGGTTATAATTTTTTAGCCACTTCGGGGGCAGAACAACCTTTGAGCACTCATGCTGATCGTTATGACACCAATCGCAATTACGGCATTGCCGCTTATTCTAAAGGGGCTGTGTTTTTGGCACAACTAGGCTATGTGGTTGGTGAAGATGTTTTAGCACAAATCCTCAAAGAATATTTTAAAACTTGGGCCTTTAAACATCCTGAACCTAGAGATTTTATTCGCGTTGCCGAACGTGTTTCGGGGTTAAATTTAGATTGGTACTTACAAGATTTTGCCACAACGGTAAACACTATTGATTACGGGATTGTCTCTGTAGGTCCCAGCGCCGCGTCTGAGCAAACAATTACCTTAGAGCGTATTGGTCTGATGCCCATGCCAATTGACCTACAGGTCAATTTTGCCGACGGCAGCAGTCGCTTGTACTATATCCCATTACAGATGATGCGTGGTGAAAAAAGCTTTGGGGACACCCTGGTTACTGTTCTGCGCGACTGGGCATGGGCAAGACCGAGCTATAGTTTTAATGTCGATAGCAAATCCGAGATTGTTGAGGTGATCATTGATCCAAGTGGACGGATGGCCGACATTCAAAAAGAGAATAATCGTTTTGAGAAAGGCGAATCTGGTAACGGGCAATAATTAAATCCGTGTGTTTGACAAAACGCTTTGTGTTAAGCTCAAACCTAGCAGAAATCGCGCGCGTTGTGTATCTTTAAGCCATGACTCATGGTTTACCAAAAGACGAACGACTCAAGGGGCGGCATTGGTTTGGTGTTTTGTTTGAACAAGGACAAAACATAAAGCGTTTTCCGCTTAAATTGGTGCACGCTCCTGTTACGGAAACAACCAACCATTTATTTGGTGTTTCTGTGCCTAAGCGCAATGTTCCCAAGGCGGTAAACCGAAATAGGATTAAACGACAAATTCGCGAAGCCTATCGATTAAATAAGTCCTTAGCTGGAACCCAAGATTTTGGCGCTTTGTTCTTTATTTACCAAGGGCGTGAATCTTTGCCTTATGCCCGTATTGAGCAAGCTGTAAAAGACCTGCTCACGTGTTATGCTCAAACAAAAAAAGTAGTGGATGAAGCTTAATTTTTCATTTTTGTCACGGAGTCCCCTTTTGCGCAAAGGCTGGCGACTCGTTTTGGTTTTACCAATAGCCTTGGGATTATTGGTCTTAACCAGTGCCCGCGGGGGTCTTTTTGAAATCACCAAGCAGCTTGAGATTTTTACCACCTTATTTAAAGAATTGTCGCTTAACTATGTCGATGAAACCTCACCGGCTCAGCTTATGGATCACGCCATTACAGGTCTTCTTGAGGGCTTAGATCCTTATACCGTCTTTTGGACAGAACAAGAAGTCTCAGATGCACGAATTTCCAAAGAAAGTAACTTTGCTTCCCTAGGGGCTGGATTCAGACAGTTTGACAAGCAGTGGTTGGTGGTGGAAGTGGACCAAAACAGTCCCGCAGACCAAGCAGGTCTTCGCGTGGGCGATCAATTACACTCCATTAATGGGGTTGCTTTGGCTCAAGACTTAGATCAGTTATCCCAATTGGTTGCGGCAAGTGGAGATCGCGCGGTTACTCTGGAATATCTCCGCGATAACCAGACCAATAAAATCGAATTAACCCCAGATAAAAAACCCAAAACTCCAGTTTTGAGTTCAAAACTTCTTCAGGATAAGGTTGGATATATCGCGCTTAAAGAATTCAGTCCCGCCATCTATAAAGACACTAAAAAGGCTTTGTTTGATTTAAAATCGGCAGGGGCTACGGCACTTATTTTAGACCTGCGTAACAATCCTGGCGGGCTACTTACTGAAGCGGTTAATTTGGTGAGTTTATTTGTGCCCAAAGGTACTTTGGTGACCTATACTCAATCTGTGGTCCCGGAATATAACAACACCTATGTGACCCAACAATTACCGGCGGACCTCGAGATGCCCTTGGTGGTTTTGATCAACGCGCGCAGCGCGTCAGCTAGTGAAATTGTTTCAGGAGCACTTCAAGATTTAGATCGCGCTGTAATTATCGGAGGGCGTAGCTTTGGAAAAGGCTTAGTTCAAAGGCCAAAACCCTTAAGTTATGGTACACAGCTCAAAGTGACCATCTCTCGATATTACACCCCGAGCGGGCGCTGTATTCAGGCCTTAGATTATTGGGAACGTGATGCGGACGGCGAGCCTATTCGCACGGAACCCGATCAATACAATGCTTTTAAAACAGCAACAGGGCGCACGGTTTATGATGGGGGCGGCATCCTTCCTGATCAGGTTTTTGAAAGTTCCAGCGACCACACCCTGTTGTCTTCTTTGCTCAAGTCACGCATCATGATTGATTATGGGTCCGAATTCATCAAAACGCATCCTTTTGAGGGGGTTGACAATTTTCAGTTTACAGATAAGGATTTTGAAGGGTTTTTAGATTTTGTTGCGGCCCATCCAGAAACGATAAAAACAGTCTCAGAAGGGGTCTTTAATGAATTTACCCAGGCCGCAGAAAAAGAGGGCTTGGCTCCTTATGTCGACAAGGCCCTTGAGTCTATGCGTAAAAGCCTACTTGAGGCCAAAATCGACCTGTTAAAATCAAAAAAAGCCGCCGTTCAGACCCTAGTGGTGGAATCACTTTTGCCCCGCTACTTTTACCGTTCGGGCTTGTACAGTTACAAAACAAGCCATGATCCTGAAATCATTGCGGGCGTCGATATTCTTTTGAGCCCTAAGGCTTATGCTAAAATCTTAAAACCATGAACGCATTTCTTTTGTTTTTCGAGCAGATGCCTGTGTGGCAAAAATTGGGTTGGGTGATCTTCTGTATTGCTGTCTTTTGGCTGCTAGAGGGCTATTACCGCGATGTGAACAACCCTTATGATAAAACGCACCACGCCAAAACAAACTTTGGGCTTTTGTCTATTGTAATGGTGATTAATGTGGTTTTTGGTGTGCTTACTGTAGGGGTGTTTATTTGGTTGAACCAATCAAATTTTGGACTACTCAATTACTTTACTGCTCCGGTTTGGGTGGAATTAACCTTGTCTATAATGGTGCTCGATTTAATTGCCCAATACGGCGTACACTACCTTTTGCATAAGGTGCCATGGATGTGGCGTCTTCATATGGTGCACCACTCAGACAAACACGTTGATGTCACTACGGGAACGCGTCATCACCCTTTTGATTTTGTGCTGCGCGAAGTTTTTGCATTAATCGCTGTGGTGATTATGGGGATGCCGGTTTCGTTTTATCTTTTTTACAGAATTTTGAGTGTGCTTTTTACCTATTGGACACACGCCAATATCGCTTTGCCGCTAAGCGTGGACAAGGCCCTGAGTTACCTCATTGTTACTCCGGGGGTTCACAAGTTTCATCACCACCGCAGTATGCCTTGGACTGATAAAAACTTTGGGAACATCCTCTCTGTTTGGGACCGTCTTTTTGGCACCTTTGTTTACGGAGACCGCAAGGAAATTGTTTTTGGTGTTGATCGTGCAGATCACTTAAATGACCAAAGCTTTTTAACCCAGCTCGGGCTTCCGTTTAGCTCAAAAGTAAAGCCCTTATCTCAAGACAAGCACACCGAGGGCTAAGGGCATAATCCCCCTTAAGAAGAGCAATTATAAAATACCCTTTTCTGTGTTATTCTTCCAGATATTCTCCGTGCTGAGAGGCGTCCAGTCCCCGGAATTCTTGGTCCTCGCGAACACGCATCGATAAAAGCACGTCGGTGATTTTATAAAGCGCATAACTGCCCACAAAAGTAAATACAGCAACCAAAACCAAAGCAATTATGTGGTTGACAAAAGTGGTGGTCTCTCCATAAACAAGCCCAACATCTTCTGCTAACACGGCCGTTAGGATCATCCCAACAATCCCACCCACTCCGTGGCTTGGAAAAACATCCAAAGTGTCATCTATTTCAGATTTTTTGTTGAGCCTTATGGCAAAATTACTCACGATTGAGGCCACAAAACCGATAAATATACTGGCGCCTAGACTTACAAAACCTGCCGCAGGCGTAATGGCTACCAAACCAACAATCGCTCCAATACACGCGCCTAGTGCAGACATTTTTCTGTTTTGAAAACGCTCTAAGAAAATCCATGTGAGCATACTGGTGGCAGAGGCTAAGTTAGTATTGGCAAAAGCAATAACAGCATCTGTATTTGCTCCCAAAGCCGAGCCTGAGTTAAACCCAAACCAACCAAACCACAAAAGCCCAGTTCCTAAAATGACAAAAGGAATATTCGCTGGCTTTTCAATGCGTTCTTTGCGTTTGCCCAGATAAATAGCTCCAGCCAAGGCAGCAATACCAGCAGACATGTGCACGACAGTCCCTCCTGCAAAATCAAGAACCCCCCACTGGCGCAATAAACCCTCTGGATGCCAAGTCATATGAGCCAAAGGCGCATAAATAAATATCGAAAACAGAACCATAAACAGGATGTAACTTCTAAATCGAATCCGTTCTGCAAAGCTTCCGGTAATTAGGGCTGGAGTAATAATGGCAAATTTTAATTGAAATAGGGCGAAAAGTAAAAATGGAATGTTTTCCGAAAATTCAGGATTGGGCCTGAGAGAAACCCCTTTGAAAGCGAAAAAGGTTGCTGGGTTTCCAACAAAGCCTCCAAGGCTTTCTCCAAAAGCCAAACTAAATCCTACAACCACCCAGAGCACGCTGATCACCCCAAGGGCGACAAAACTCTGAAGCATGGTTGATATTATGCTTTTTTTTGTCACCATTCCCCCGTAAAAAAACGCAAGTCCTGGAGTCATTAATAGAACAAAAGCGCTAGAGACCAACATCCACGCTGTGTCTCCAGTATTGATTGTTTCTCCTGGCGCTAAGGCATCATAAGGCGTTCCTGCAAATAGACAAATTAACACCAGGCCTAAAAGAACTAAAAAATTAATTTTCTTACCCATACCCCTATATTTTTATTGAAAGAAAGGTAAAATTAACTTTTTTAAAAGAAACACCCCCTAAAATTTATGGGGTGTTAATAATTTTTATCATTTTTTTATGTGAAATACCGTCCTCTAAATATTCCGCACCTTTGGATTTGAATCCGTGTGTTTCATAAAATCGTTCTAAATACGATTGTGCAGAGATCTCAATTTGGTCAACATCATAGCGTTCTTGCAGGGCAAGAATAGAGGTCTTCATTATGGCGTGGCCGTGGTGTTTTGATCGATAGGACGGGTTTACGATTACGCGCCCTATTGACGCGTTTTCAAAATAATCTCCAGGACCAAAGAGTCTTGTGTAGGCCACCAATATTTCGTTTTCATATCCCAAAACATGGATGGCTTTTTGGTCTTTATAATCCAAATCTTGATAAACACAGTCTTGTTCTACCACAAATACAGCAGAACGCAAGGCCATAAGATCATATAATTCATTAATAGCCAAGTCCTTAAAGTTTTTTATCTGTACCTGCATCAGTCCTGAACTATTATGTTTTTATTATCGTCTTTCTTGTATTCGGGCTGAATGTTTACATGATTAATGCCAAAATCATTCAACAATATAGCCTCTATTGTTTCAAGAATATCATCAAAATCAGCAATTGATATATTTTCATTAAAGTCAATGTGCGCTTCTAAATGGTTTTCATATTCGTTTACCTGCCAAACGTGAAGATGATGAATATTTTGAATTCTAGGATCTATTTTAATCGCCGAACGCAATTTTATTAAATCAATAGAATCTGGGGTAAACAACATAAGGATATTAAAAGACTCTTTTAAAAGTTTATGCCCCATTATTAAAAGATAAAGCGCAATACCAAGAGTTAAAGCACTATCCACCCAAAACCAAGTATAATAATACATGGCAATACCTCCTAAAAGCACCGCAACAGAAGCCGACATATCACTCATCAAGTGCAAATAAGCGGACTTTAAATTCATGTTTTGAGCGGCTGAACCGTGGAGTAATAAAACACTTAATCCATTAACGACAATTCCCAGTATAGCAAGAGCTATAACCCAATCGGCCTGAATGGGCTCAGGAGTAATAAAACGCAAAATAGATTCATAAATAAGGTAAGAGGCAAGGATAATTAAACTCGCCGCATTGATAAACGCCGCAATAATTTCAGCCCGTTTATATCCAAAGGTTTTTTCCTCAGAGGCTGCTTTTTTTGCATATCGATTAGCAAAGAAACTTATAATAAGAGAAATAACATCACTAAAATTATGAAGGGCATCTGAAAGTAAGGCAAGACTTCCTGAAAGTACACCTCCGATTGCTTGGGTTATTGTAATAACCACATTTAACAAGATGCTTAATCCTAAATACTTTTGAGTTTTATGGTGATGTCCCATTATTTAATTCAATACTCAACAACAAGGGATTTTATTTACCCTGTTTAGATGACGCCCGCCTTCAAATGGTTGGGTAATAAATTTTTCTAGCATTTTTTTAGCCTGATCTAAGGATACATGGCGCGCAGGAATACAAATTATATTGGCATCGTTATGACTTCTGGCTAGTGCCGCGATTTCAGGATTCCAACATAAAGCTGCACGAACATTTTGGTATTTATTAGCAGTCATACAAACACCATTACCGCTTCCACATATCAGCACCCCTAAATCCGCTTTTTTTTGATCGACATCTTGGGCAACGGGATGTACGTGATCTGGATAATCTACACTACTATCGTGGTCTGTTCCGTAGTTTTGAACTTCATAACCCATAGATTCTAAAAGCGCAACAAGATTTATTTTATAATCTGTTCCTGCGTGGTCGTTGCCTATGACAATTTTCATATTCTTATGTTTTACTTTTTAAAGGTACTTATTAATTCAAGCTGTACAAAGACTGTGTTTATAAAGTGAAAAAATAGTCAACATTTATGTTGATATCTTATCTGTAAATAGACGTATCTATTTTTGGTGTTCTCTAAAGTTTACCGGATTGTAAATTTTATTTAAACAAAGGAAAAATAACTCCATTTTTTTTAGGTGATTTATTGAGACAATACCCTGTACATTTAAACACGATCACTCAAATTATTTATAAAATATTCCGGGCTATAATTTTTAAAAAAAGGTCTGTTAATATGTATTTTAATGTTTTGATATTGATGGATTTAATACGCTCATATGTTGTTAATACTGCGTTTGTAATTAGAAAATATTTTAATGCACAAATAAATTAAATAAAACTTGTTGTGGTTATTAACACCCTATAATATTCCATCAATTAATTTTTTAAAAAAGAAAAAAGATAAATATGTATTTAATTAATGTGAATAAAGATAAATGACTCCTGGGTGATTAAAGGCCGTGAGAATGGCGTACCTTTAAGGTCATCATAATTGATTCATGGGGAAAAAGAAAAGAAGAATAAAAAGTACGACAAAAATAACGCAGCCGACCATTGCTGATTTTCTACGGTCGCACCCAACACAAGCCTACAGTATTAAACAAATTGCCGCTGCCCTTCAAATTAGGGACAGTAGCGGGCGCAATCAATTAATTAAAAAACTTGGTGTTCTAAGTGAACAGCGGATTATTGCAGAGGTAAGTATAGGAACTTATAAATGGGCCCAACAAAAAAACTATTTACAAGGTCAAATTCAAATTACCACCAAAGGAAAGGCGTATGTCAAAATTGATGGCTGGGAAGAGGAAGTAGTTATTGATAAGCGGCGCACCAATCGTGCTTTAAATAAAGATATTGTTTCCGTTTATGTTTATAAAAGAAAGCATAATGGTAGAATAGAAGGTGAGGTTAATGAAGTACTAAAACGAGATAGAACAGAATTTGTTGGTATTTATCAGCACGCTGATAAATATGGTTTTGTACAGTGCGCTGGTCAAAACATTCATACTGATTTTTTCATCCCAGGAGGCAATATTAATGGCGCTAAAAATGGAGATAAAGTATTAATAAAATTAGAAGGTTGGGCTGAGCAAAGTGAGTCCCCTATTGCTAAGATTATTCGTGTATTTGGTGAAGCTGGGACCCATCAGTCAGAGATTCATTCAATATTAGCTCAATATGGTTTACCGTATGACTTTCCTGAAGAGGTGAGCCTTGAATCTGAAAAAATAAACCGAAACATAACGCCTGAGGATTATCAAAACCGCAGAGATTTTCGTTCTGTTTTTACGTTAACTATTGATCCAAAAGACGCAAAGGATTTTGATGATGCTTTATCTTTTGAGGTTTTAGAGAATAATATAGTTCGCGTTGGGGTCCATATCGCTGATGTTTCTCATTATGTGCGTCCTGATACACTCCTTGATCAAGAGGCTTTTGATAGAGGCACGTCGGTTTACCTAGTCGATCGTGTTGTTCCAATGCTTCCTGAAGTGTTAAGCAATGATGTTTGTTCACTACGCCCTGAAGAAGAAAAACTGTGTTTTTCTGCCGTCTTTGATTTGGATAAAAATACTCAGGTAGTCAATCAGTGGTTTGGCAAAACAGTCATATTTAGTGATTTGAGATTAGCATACGAAGAGGCGCAACATTTAATAGAAACAGGGGCATTATTAATACCTCAAGAAACTTCAATTACTGGTGCTGATCGAACGGTTGAATCAAATGTGTTAGAAGCGATTCAAACCATGGATGCACTTGCAAAAAAACTGCGGAGCCGTAGAATGCGGCAAGGCGCGATCTCTTTTGATAGAATTGAGGTTAAGTTTAATTTGGACGAATTAAAAAATCCTGTTGGGGTTTATTTCAAAGAAAGCAAAGATGCCAATAAACTTATTGAAGAGTTTATGTTATTGGCTAATCGTAGTGTGGCTGAATTTATAGGCAAGCAACAGCCTAAAAAAACATTTGTATATCGTGTGCACGACGAACCAGATGACCAAAAGATTGCGGGCCTTCAAAATATTATTAAGCGATTTGGCTATCAATTAGACACTAAATCTAGAGCCAGTACCGCTAAATCAATTAATAAGCTCTTAACCCAAGTACACGGCACTAAAGAACAGAATCTTGTGGATACATTAGCGATTCGCAGCATGAGTAAGGCTATTTATACCACCCAAAATATAGGGCACTATGGCTTAGCTTTTGATTATTACAGTCACTTTACCTCACCGATTCGGCGTTATCCCGATGTCATGGTTCATCGCTTATTAGAACATTATTTAAATGAAGGATCATCGGCCTCTGAACAGACCTATGAAGAGCAATGTAAAAATTCAAGTGAACGAGAACAACTCGCCGCGAATGCGGAACGAGATAGCATAAAATACATGCAGGTAAAATTTATGTCTGACCATGAAGGTCAGGACTTTTATGGCGTCATTTCAGGCGTGACGGACTGGGGGGTTTATGTGGAACTTGAGCAAAATAAATGTGAAGGAATGGTGCGTCTTCAGGACTTAAAAGACGACCATTATATTTTCGATGCCCAGGAATACGCTATGATTGGTCAGCGCAGTCATAAAACATATCGCCTAGGCGACACGGTTCAAATCCGCGTAAAACGTGCAGATTTGATAAAAAGACAATTGGATTTTTTGATGTTGTCCTAGAGAAACAACACGCACAACCGCTTGGTTAATTTGTAACTTAGCGAAATGTTTGATGACTTATGGTACGCTGCGTTATATGGGTTCCTACTTGCATTTGCTGTGGGCCCGGTCTTTTTTACACTTCTTGAAACCAGTATTACCAAAGGATTTAAGGCGGGTTTATTCTTTGATTTAGGGGCTATATTTGCCGATCTAATTTTTATTTCAATCGCTTATTTCAGTACGAGTAAAATTCTCGACAATTTGCGCGACGAACCTGGTTTATTGGTATTTGGGGGCGCCGTATTGATTACTTATGGCACTATTTCTTATGTGCGAACCGCAAAGTCCTTTATAAAAATTGCCCGTGAACACTATGCGGTGACGGTCAAAAAGAACTTACCAAGCCTTTTTGTTAAAGGCTTTCTGTTGAATTTTGTAAATTTCGGTGTATTAGCAGGATGGATAGGAACCATCATCTTTGCAAATGCTTTGACCAGTAGTGACCAGGGCGTGCTTCTTTTTTTAGCGACGGTCGTCGGGGTGTTTTTTACGACAGATCTCATAAAAATCAGCCTGGCTAAAAATCTAAAAAGTAAAATGACTCCTAGAGTTATTTATAAAACAAAGAAGTTTGTCAGCATTACCATAATTGTATTTGGAGTGCTTCTGTTAATTCAAGGCGTGTTGCCAGAAGCCATTCAAAAAAGCATGCGCGATAAACTACCCAGTGCCTTGGAACAAAAAAAATAGGGCTTCTTCAAAAGAAAAAACCCTATTGGAGGCGTCTAGCGGATTCGAACCGCTGTACAAGCTTTTGCAGAGCTCTGCCTAGCCACTCGGCCAAGACGCCGTTATTAAGACGGCAAATATAATAAGTTTCTTTAACTAAACCCCTTTAAATTGTCACGCGTTGAACGCAAGATAATACTCACGCGATCTACATCGCCGCCAATAGGTGGGTTTATCTTAGAAACAGTGACCTCGCTCCATTGCACACAAGCAACGTCCTTTAAAATGGTTTGATTAATGCGCAGCGCAACGTGTTCCAATAACTTTGAAGGAACCTTCATTTGATCCACGACAATTTTGTGGAGCAATACATAATCTGCGGTTTCTTCTAAACGATCACTCAAAGCAGAGGAGGTAAGATCAGCCCCAACATGAAGTTGAACCAGATAATCGCTGCCAATAATAGTTTCTTCAGGAAGACAGCCGTGGTGTGCATAAACCCGAATGTCTTTAAGTTTTATTTCTCCCATATAAGTTTTGTGAAGAGTGGCCATAGACCAAAACAGGACAAAAATAGCTAATTTAACATAGATCCACGGCCCGAGGCGGTATAAAGAAAGTGATCTTTTCCCGTAGTTTATCGCGGTGCACGTCTTATTGTTTTGGGAGATATTTTGGTATCTTTGGCCTCTTAATACCTTGCTATGAGCGAATCGCGCAGTTTAAACTTTATTGAGCACATTATCGAGGACGATTTGCGCTCTGGATACAAACAAAACGAATTGTGTTTTCGTTTCCCTCCAGAACCTAACGGTTATTTACACATCGGTCACGCCTCTGCAATTTGTTTGAATTTCGGTTTGGGCTTGCGCTATAACGCACCAGTTAATCTAAGATTTGACGACACTAATCCCGCTAAAGAGGAGCAAGAGTTTGTAGATGCGATAAAGAAAGATGTGTCTTGGTTGGGCTTTGAGTGGGCTAACGAATGTTATGCCTCTGATTATTTTGAACAACTTTACCAATGGGCAATTATGCTCATTGAGCAGGGCAAAGCCTATGTTGATTCACAGAGCTCAGAAGAAATCGCAGCGCAAAAAGGAACACCAAGTCAAGCAGGTATCGACAGCCCCTACAGAGAACGGAGTATTGCAGAGAACTTATCCCTGTTTGAACAAATGAAAAATGGATTGTGTCCAGAGGGAAGCCATGTGTTGCGCGCTAAAATTGATATGAGTGCAAGCAACATGCTAATGCGCGACCCAGTTATGTATCGCATCCTTCACAAAAGCCATCATCGCACGGGGGATCATTGGCATATTTATCCCATGTATGATTGGGCCCATGGCGAAAGTGATTATATCGAACAAGTATCCCACAGCTTTTGTACCCTGGAGTTTCTGCCACACAGAGAGCTATACGATTGGTTTTTAGATCAAATCCATGATGCTGCCAAACTTCGACCAAAACAAAGAGAATTTGCCCGCCGCAATTTAAGCCACACCGTGGTGAGCAAACGAAAACTTATGCGCTTGGTTCAAGAGGGCGTGGTCAACGGATGGGACGACCCACGTATGCCTACGATTTCTGGTTTGAGAAGACGAGGGTATACGCCGAACGCGATACGTGCATTTGCCGACAGTATCGGGGTGGCCAAAAGGGAAAACCTTATCGATGTGGCCCATTTGGAGTTTTGTGCCCGCGAAGATTTAAACAAAATAACCGACCGAGTAATGGCGGTTTTAGACCCTGTATTACTGGTATTGGACAATTATCCAGAAGACAGTACTGAGTGGCTAACGGCTGAAAACAACCCAGAAGACTCGAACTCTGGTAATAGAGAGGTTCCTTTTTCGAAATATCTTTGGATAGAGCGTTCAGATTTCAAAGAAGAGGCCAATCGAAAGTTTTTTAGGTTGTCTTTAGACAAAGAAGTGCGACTTAAAAATGGCTACATCATTAAAGGTAAATCTGTAGTTAAAGATGCAAATGGCGAGATCACAGAGATTCACGCCACATATGATCAACTGAGCAAAAGCGGTACGGATACCCCTGAGGCGCTACGCAAAGTAAAAGGGACGATTCACTGGGTGTCTCGAGACCACGCGTTGGATGCTGAGGTGCGTCTGTATGATCGATTATTTTCCAGCGCGGCACCAGACGCAGACAAGGAAGGAGACTTCATGGATCATTTAAACCCAAACTCCCTTGAGGTGATTACCGCAAAAGTGGAGCCCAGCCTGAAAACACTGGAAATAGGGCAGCCCGTGCAGTTTCAGCGCACAGGTTATTTTGTGCTCGACCCAGACTCTAAACCCGACCCCCTTGTTTTTAACCGAACCGTGTCTTTGCGCGATTCATGGGGAAAACTTGACCAAGACTAAGCTTTAGTTTTATTGTTCTAAAAGCGGATCATTGTCTTTTTTAGGAGCGGTCCCTTTTGCTTTTTTTTGAGGAGTTTTTTCTTGCTCTGGTTTAATCCCAAAGGTTTGTGCCACTTGATGACTGGCTGAAAAAGAGGTGATTAATTGAGACAACATATCACTCCCAGCGTGTGGTGAATTAGGCATTAAAATCAAATTACTCTGCGTGGCTTCTCCAACAGATTGAAGGGTGTCATAGTGTTGGGTGACCACAAGCAAAGCCGAAGCTTCTTGAGAGTTTATCCCGACATTATTAAGCACTTCAACAGATTCTTCAAGGCCTCGGGCGATTTCACGCCTTTGATCAGCAATTCCTTGACCTTGTAAGCGTTTGCTTTCGGCCTCGGCTCGAGCTTTTGCAACAATTTTTATCCGTTCAGCCTCGGCCTCGTATTCAGCGGCAACTTTTTCGCGCTCAGCGGCATTAATGCGGTTCATCGCTGCCTTGACCTGTACATCAGGATCAATGTCAGTGACTAATGTTTTAATGATATCATAACCATAATCTAGCATGGCCTCATTGAGTTCTCGCTTAACGGCAATAGCGATATCATCTTTTCGCTCAAAGACGTCGTCCAACTTCATTTTCGGCACCTCTGCCCGCACTACATCAAAGACATAAGAAGTGATCTGGTCATTAGAGTTTTCAAGTTGATAAAATGCGTCGTAAACTTTGGTTTTGATGACCTGAAACTGAACAGAAATTTTAAGACGCACAAAAACATCGTCCTTGGTTTTGGTTTCTACCAGAACGTCAAGTTGTTGAATTTTTAAATTCACTCGACCGGCAATGCGGTCAATAACAGGTATTTTAAACCGAAGTCCTGAGCTGCGAATGCTTTGAAAGCGACCAAAGCGCTCAATAATGACAGCGGTTTGTTGTTTTACGATAAAAATAAAAGTCCAAAACACAAAAAGAGCGAGGACCAAGAAGAAATAAAAAAGAAAAGTGTTCATGGCGGATGTTGTTTCCTCCAAGATAAGCAATATTTACAACGAGGTTTGTTAAGAAATTGATAATGCGCAAAAACGGCTTTTAGGCGCCCACAAACACACTTATTGCGCGATCAATGCGTTTTAAGCCCTCAACTTTTCCAAGGACCCCCATTATATCAAACACATCAGGGCCCTTCATAGCGCCCACTAAAAACAACCGCAAAGGCATCATTACAGAGCCCACGCCAATTTCTTTATTGGCACACCATTGTTTTACAAATTCAGACAGGGATTCTGATGAGTCCCATGGATGATCAGCGAGCGACGTACGGAGCTCAGAAATTATATCTACAGTATTTTCTTTGACGGCGCGTTTTACTCCAGCAGGATCATACTGTGTTGGGGCTTCAAAAAAGAAGTCCGAAGCCTCCCAGAGGTCTTTAACAAAACTCGCACGTTCTTTGACCATGGAGACGACGCGGTCCAAGTTAACTTGTGAAGAATCTTTCTGGTTGGCTTCAAGCCACGCTGAAAAACAGGGGATCACCTGCTTATTGGATTGCCTTTGAAAGTAGTGATTTTGAAACCACAAAGCCTTATTTGGGTCAAATTTGGCCCCAGATTTTTGTACACGATCCAACGAGAAATTGGTTATGAGTTCGTTTAACGAAAACACCTCTTGCTCTGTTCCGGAGTTCCATCCAAGCAAGGCCAAAAGGTTAACCACGGCCTCAGGAAAGTACCCTTGTTCCCGATAGCCTTCCAATACAGTGTCTTTTTGATGCCATTGAAGCGGGAATACTGGAAACCCTCCCAAAACACCATCTCTTTTACTGAGTTTACCTTTACCCGTTGGTTTTAAAATCAAAGGCAGGTGTGCGAATTCAGGGGCTTTCCAACCAAAAGCCTCATATAACAAAACATGTAAAGCAAGAGAGGGCAACCACTCTTCCCCACGGATCACATGAGTGATTTCCATGAGATGATCATCCACCACACTAGCAAGGTGATAGGTCGGCATCCCGTCGCTTTTAAACAAAATTTTATCATCAAGTACGTTGCTGTCGACGGTAACCAGCCCTCTGATCAGGTCATTACAGACTACAGTGCACCCTTGTGGAGACTTAAATCGAATGACATAAGGTGTGCCGCGACTGATTAAATCCTCGGTTTGCTCAGGGGTCAACGCCAAAGAGTTTTGAAGTGTCATACGGTTTTGCGCATTATACATAAAAGTTTCTCCGATAGCCTCAGCATTTTTGCGCAAATCCCCTAAGGCCTCAGCAGAATCAAAAGCGTAATAGGCCCAGCCTGAGTCCATCAATTGCTGAATATAGGTTTTATAATATTCTGAGCGTTCGCTTTGACGGTAGGGTCCAAAACCTCCTGGTTTATTTGGCCCTTCGTCGTAAGGTATGTCAAGCCAATTCAGTGCTTCTTCAATATAGTTTTCTGCGCCGTGAACATAGCGGGTTTGATCCGTGTCCTCGATACGAAGGACAAAGATTCCGTTGTTTTTTTTAGCAAAGAGATAATTAAACAATGCAGTGCGCACCCCTCCAATATGAAGAGGTCCGGTAGGGCTAGGAGCAAAGCGAACGCGAACGGCTTGTGACACAGTCAATAATTTTGGCCGTAAAGATACAATTCTAAGGTTTCATTTCCGAGGGCACTCGCGGGTTCATAATAAAAAACCAAAGCGGAGGAAACAAGCTAAGTACAATAGAAGTGGGGTAGCCAAAAGGCAATTCTGGACTAGTCGGGTGATGGTCTAGGAGCTGGTATTTTTTTTGCGAACGATAATGATGATCGCTGTGTCTGGTCAATTCGTATAATAAAATGCGTCCCATTAAGTGATTGCTGTTCCATGAATGAATTTCCTTAACAGGAGCATAACGGCCTGACGCTTTTTTTGGACGCATTAATCCGTAATGTTCGATATAGTTTGTCGTTTCGAGTAAGAGCACCGCAACGAGCGCGACAATTAACCCCCAGACAAGAGAATTAAAACCAAATACCACAAAGACGAGCACTAAATACAAGCCCTGCATTAAAGCGTACCACAACAAATCGTTGTGCCACAAGGCGTCAAGCCCTTTTTTATGACGAACTAGGCTTTTTTGGATTTTTAAAGCGCTTTTTAGTTGACCAAAAACAGAAGTAAGCCAAAAAGAATACACAGGTTGATTGTATTTTGCGGTGGCTGGATCTTCTGGAGTCGCAGCGTGTTGATGATGGCCGTAATTGTGTTCTATATAAAAATGCATATACAAAGCAGGACACAAGAGCAGTTTCCCAAGGAATCGCTCCGTTTTTGTGGTTCTATGGCCAAGTTCATGGGCGACATTGATTCCGTTCGCTCCTAATACAATTCCGAGCGACAGGGCGTACCCTAAAACGATAATCCCATCGTACTGCGGCACAATATTGGTGTAAAAATAAGCCAGTAGACCAAAAACAATAGGTAGGTTTGTATAGAGCAAGAGGTCAAAAATCCCCCATTTAATCTTTTTTATTTTTTCTTCCGAGGCCAAATTTTCTTGACTTTGAGGCAACAATAATTCTAAGATAGGAACCACACCAAAAACATATGCAATTGTGGCAAAACCCCAGTATCCCCCCACGACCACAGAGAGGGTAAACACTGCGGGAGTAGAATAAGCGGTTAAGTATTTTAAATCACGGGTATTTAAAGACACAAGAGCGAAAATTAAATTAATTTAGTGGCACCAAATTATTATAAGTGAGTGATTTCCAAGTTATAGAACAAAAACTAAGTGAATTTAAAAAAAAATTCTATCTCAGCGCATTGTTGCGTGGGGGTATTTTGTTTTTGGCTATAGGGGCGCTTTATTTTTTGCTTACGGCTTGGATTGAAGAATTATTGTGGCTGTCAAAACCGCTTAGGGCCCTGATGTTTTGGGTTTTTGTATTGGTTGAGGTGGGGCTGTGGTTTTATTGGATTTGGCCTGCGCTAAGTGTGCTCATAGGGATTAAAGCGCCAATGAGCGATAATGAAGCCGCGCAAATTATTGGCACACAAATTCCTGAAGTTGGTGATCGATTAACCAACACGTTGGATTTATTAAAACAAGCACAAGACACAGAGCTGGTTTTAGCGAGTATCGAACAAAAATCTAAAACCCTTTCACCGTTCTATTTTAGTCAAGCCATTGACCTTAAGGATAATGTAAAGCATATGCGTTGGATTATTCTTCCGATCTCTGTGTTAATGTTGATATGGGCCTTTGGAGACCTTTCTTCTTTATTTGAGGGATACAATCGAGTTGCCGCGTATAATCAAGAGTTTGTGCGCCCTGCGCCCTATGAATTGACGCTGCTGAATCAAGACTTAAAAGCCAGAAGCAATCAAGAAATTCGTTTGCGGATTGAGGCCAAAGGATCGGTTTTACCCGGCGAGGTATTTGCTGTCATAGGAGACCAACACCAAACCATGGCCCCAAGAGGACGGGGTCAATTTGAGCTTGTCATACCCCCACAAAAGACGTCATTTGAGGTGTATTTTGGCACCGACCAATATCGTTCGAAAAACTATCCTTTTGAGATTGTTTATGGACCGGAAATTAAGGGGTTTTCTATAGAGGTTGTTCCCCCGAGCTACACGAGAATGAGCACAGAAACGATCCAGAACACAGGAAACCTTAGGGTGTTGTCGGGCTCGAAAATTCTTTGGAAAATAAACACCGAATATACCCAGCAAATTAGATGGTATAGCAAAACAGACACTTTGGATTTTAAATCGGATTTAATCGATGAATTCAGTCTTGCCAAAAATGTGTTTCGCGATGAACAATATTTTTTGAGCCTAATGAACAACCAGGTAGGGTTTGAGCCTGGTGTGGCTTATAATATCGAGGTATATCCTGATGAACGGCCAAAGATATTAGTGGACACTCAAGGCGACACAATCAATAGGGTCGCTCATCATAAAGTTTTGGCATGGGATGACTTTTTAATATCAAAAATAGAAGTGGTGTGTTATCCTAAAGAGGATCCAAAAAACCAAAGAAGACACGTCTTAGATTTTGCCTCTGGGGCAAACACTCAGGCCTTATACACCTTTCCAACAGGCTTTGAACTCATAAAAGGAAAGGCGTATCAATATTATTTTGAGGCTTGGGATAATGATGGTGTTTTAGGCGCCAAGTCAGCGCGTTCAAATGTATTTGGCCATCAAGAGTCAACCGTATTCGAGGCACAAGAAAAGTTATTGACGCAACAAAATGAGCAAACGAATCAAATCGAAAAAGCGCTGAAATCGCTAGAAGAGCAAAACAATCAAGTCGAGGAGATTGAACAATCTCGCAGACAGAAAGAAGCCTTGAATTGGCAAGACGAAAGAAATCTTGAACGCCTGCTTGACAAACAGCAACAGCAACTTGAAAACCTAGAGCAGCAAACGGAAGCCCTGAAAAACACCTTAGAACGATTTAATGAAAATCAACTAGAGGAAGACAATCAGGCGCAACAATTAATGGAGCGTTTGGAAGAACAACTAGAGTCCCTAAAGGAGCAATCGGATCAATGGGAAGAGCTTCGCGAACTGCAAGAGCAACTGCAAGAGGAAGATCTTTTAGAAGAGTTGTCTCAGAACCAACAACAGAAGGCCCAAGAGCAAAATCTTGCGCGCCTCGTTGAAATGACCCGGAGGTTCTTTGTCACCCAGAAAATGAATCAGATCAGTGATCAACTCAAAGAGTTAGGGCAGCGGCAAGAAAAGCTGGCGCAAGAGCAATCCAATGAAAAAACCTTAGCTGAAAAACAACAACAGCAAGAGCAATTAAACAAAGAATTTGACGCCATTAAAAAGGCTTTGGACCAACTAGAGCAAGAAAACGAGAAATTAAAACAACCCGTGGATCTCCCGAGAGATCCTGGAGGTGAAATGGATATTTCTCAGGAGCAACAAAAAGCTACAGAGTCGTTAAAACAAGGGGAGCCTCCTAAGGCGCAGAAGCCACAAAAACAGGCGGGTCAAAAAATGCAAGAAATGGCCCAGAAGTTGGGGGCACAAATGCAGCAAATGCAACAACAGGCGATGCAAGAAGACACCCAGATGCTGCGACAGATTTTAGACAATCTTATTGTTTTCTCGTTGGCACAAGAAGGGCATATGAATCTCGCACAAAAGCGCCAACTCGGGGGCTGGTCTATGCCGGACTACATTACCAAACAAAACGATCTTCGTGATAACTTTAACCATATTGACGACAGTTTATATGCTTTGTCGATGCGTCAACCCATGATTAGCGCTCAGGTAAATCAATCTTTGAGTCAAGCGAGTTATTATCTAGGTAAGTCTCTTGAAGATTTGGCGGAGACGCGTTTTACAAATGCCGCCGTAGCGCAACAATTTGTTTTTACCCAAGCCAATGATTTGGCCAACCTTTTGGATGGAGTTGTTTCACAAATGGAACAAATGTCTATGAGTATGCCTGGTGCTGGCTCAGGACAAGGGTCGGGCAGTCAAGGGTTTCAATTACAAGATATAATACAACAACAGCAATCGCTACAGGGCCAAGGAGAAAAGCAAAGGGAACAAGGTCAGCAGTCTGGAGAGGGCTCTTCTCAAGGAGGTAAGACGGGTCAAGAAGGCACCCAAGGCGAATCGGATGAGCAAGGCGGCAAAGAGGGAACTCAAGAAGGCAAAGGAGGCAAAAGCGGGAATAATAGCCAAAACAAATCCGAAGGGGAAGGCAAGCAAGGGCAAGACGGCGATAAAGGAGCGTCTTACAGTGATACAGATGCTGAGCGTGCTGCACGTTATAGTATTTACAAAGCCCAACAACAGTTGCGACAAGAATTGGAAGACCGGCTCAGAAAGCAGGGCCTGCTGGACATGAACAGAGGGGTGTTGCAAAAAATGGAAGAAAACGCAGAAGAAGTTTTGCGCAACGGGATTTCGAAACGCTCTAAGGCCCTGATGAATGAAATCAATTATCAATTGATTAAGCTTGAAGAAGCTGAATATGAACAGCAAAAAGAACAAAAGCGCGAATCTGAGACCAATACCAGCCGCTATGACCCTTCATTAAATAATCCATGGCGGGACGAGAGACGGTATTTTGACCAATTAGATATATTAATAAAAGACGCATTACCTTTGCAGCCTTATTATAAAAAACAAGCAGAGCGATATTTTAAAATACGCAATCAGGCGAATGATCAGTTTTGACGCACAAAATGATTTTACTTTAGACCAGCAAGAGCATTGGATTGCGTGGTTGGAGGGTGTAATTAAGGCCGAAGGGTTTAATTTGGGCTCATTGGAGTATGTTTTTTGTAACGATCATTTTTTGCTAAAACTCAACCAAGATTTTTTAAATCATGATACCCTCACAGATATAATCACCTTCGATAATAATGCGGGCCAAACCGTTCATGGTGAGATTTATATTTCAACGGAGCGCGTGCGTGAAAACAGTCAAGAATATGGGGTGTCGGTAATGAATGAACTTGCAAGGGTAGTCGTGCATGGGGTGTTACATTTATGTGGCTATAAAGATAAGTCGGAGGAGGATGTTTTAAGCATGCGCGCGCGCGAAGATTATTGGATTAAAAGATTCAACATACTGAATATCAGTTAGATATATTTGTTTCACGTGAAACATTAAGTTATGGACGCAAATTATGATGTTATTGTTGTTGGGGCAGGCCACGCCGGATGCGAGGCTGCTGCCGCTGCCGCCAATATGGGGGTGAAAACATTGTTGGTAACAATGAATTTGCAAACAATTGCTCAAATGTCCTGTAACCCTGCTATGGGGGGAATTGCAAAGGGACAAATCGTGCGTGAGATTGACGCCTTAGGGGGTTACAGCGGAATTGTATCCGATAATACCGCGATTCAATTTAAGATGCTTAATAAATCCAAAGGGCCTGCCATGTGGAGCCCAAGGGTTCAGAGTGATCGTATGCGTTTTGCTGAGTTGTGGCGCCTTATGCTAGAACAGACGCCAAATCTTGATTTCTATCAGGACATGGTGACGAATTTGTTGTATGATGGAGATAGAATAACAGGAGTCCAAACGTCATTGGGAATCGTTTTTAACGCAAGGGCCGTGGTGTTAACTAATGGAACATTTCTTAACGGCCTTATCCATATTGGAGAAAAGCAATTTGGCGGGGGGCGCGCTGGTGAAAGAGCTGCTACAGGAATCACTGAAGTGCTGGTTGATTTAGGCTTTGAAACGGGGCGAATGAAAACAGGCACCCCACCGAGAGTAGACGGGCGCAGTTTAGATTTCTCAAAAATGGTAGAGCAGCCCGGTGATGAAGACCCCCAGAAGTTTTCTTTTACGGACCAAACTAAACCTTTAGCCCAGCAACGCTCGTGTCATATGAGCTACACAAGCTTGACGGTGCATGAGTTATTACGAGAGGGTTTTGATCGTAGCCCAATGTTTAATGGCGCGATTAAAAGTATAGGCCCAAGATATTGCCCTTCTATTGAAGATAAAATTCACCGTTTTGCCGACAAAGATCGTCACCAGTTGTTTGTGGAACCTGAAGGTTGGAACACGGTTGAGTACTATATCAATGGATTTAGCACCTCTCTCCCTGAGGATGTTCAATTACGGGCCTTGCGCGCTTGCGCCGGCTTCGAACAAGTCAAGATGTTTCGACCAGGGTATGCTATAGAATATGATTACTTTCCACCAACACAGTTGAGCCATAGCCTAGAAACTAAAAACGTTTCAGGACTGTTTTTCGCGGGTCAGATTAATGGAACCACAGGTTATGAGGAAGCAGGCGCTCAAGGATTAATGACAGGGATCAATGCAGCGCTTTTGTGTCGTGAGCAGGAACCGTTTGTTTTAAGGCGAGACGAAGCTTACATTGGTGTTCTAATAGATGATTTAATTACCAAAGGCACCAAGGAGCCTTATCGAATGTTTACCTCGCGCGCGGAGTTCCGCACGTTATTAAGACAAGATAACGCGGATTATAGATTAACACCAAAAGGCCACGCTTTAGGTTTAGCAAGTGAAGCACGGATGAAGCGGATGGAGCAGAAATATGCGTCAAGCGATGCTTTTATTGAGTTTTTTAAAACAACAAGTGTGCTTCCTGAAGAGATTAATCCGATCCTCGATCGGCACGACTCATCACCCGCGCCGCAAAGTGATAAATTGTTTAAATTCTTTTCTCGTCCAAACATAGGCATGCAGGACATGTTTGATGTGAAGACAGTCTCTGAGTATGTTGATGCACACAATCTAGATGTTGAGGTTTTAGAACAAGTTGAGATTCAAGTGAAGTATTCTGGATATATTGAGAAGGAAAAAAACAATGCTGAAAAGCTAACCAGGCTCGAAGGAATAAAAATCCCAAAGAATTTTGACTACAGTAAATTAAAATCCTTGTCTTTTGAGGCTCGCGAAAAACTAAGCAAAATACAACCCACTACAATATCCCAAGCGTCAAGGATCAGCGGGGTATCACCGAATGATATTTCAGTGCTTTTGGTGTTTATGGGCCGGTAATGTTTCACGTGAAACAAAGCATTAAGTAATGACAAAAACCAGCGCCATCGAATCACATGTTCCAAGAGCAGTCAAGGATTATATGGTCACTGCAGAACGTTTTTCCTTGGTGTGGAACGAGGAATATAAGGCCTATCAAACAACGCCTCGCCCAAAAGAGCTCTCTTCATATTACAATCATCCAGATTATATTTCGCACAATGACGAAAGTAAAGGTTTGGTCGCCCAAGCCTATCGCTTTGTCCGTAATTGGAATATACGCATCAAACTTAAATGGCTGAACAAAGCAAATTCTCTAGGTAAAAAACTCTTGGATTATGGGTCGGGCACAGGCGACTTTCTCAAAGCGGCAAATAAAAATTTATGGGACGTAGAAGGTTTAGAGGTTAATAAACAGGCCCGCACTCTGGCCAATAAAAAAGGACTTAAAATATTTAAGGCGCAATCTCAAATCGGAGAACAGAGATATGATGTGATAACGCTTTGGCATGTCTTGGAACATTTAGATAATCCTCGCGAGATGGCAAAATGGCTTAGCGAACACCTTTCAGAGCGAGGGGTGTTGATTATCGCGGTGCCGAATTTTAAATCGTGGGATGCAAAGTTTTATGGTCATCATTGGGCGGCCTATGATGTGCCCAGACATTTATGGCACTTTTCTAGGGAGAGTATACGAGCCTTATTTGGTCAAGATTTTGAACCCATCCAAACCCACCCGATGTGGTTCGACGCCCTTTATGTGAGTTTGCTGTCGGAGCGCTATAAAGCCAATAGCGGATTTGCGCTTAGAGGAATATTGATCGGCTTATGGTCGAATTTCTGCGCTTTATTCAGCAAGGAGCCCTCCTCCTTGACTTATGTCCTAAAAAAACGGAATTAATGGTGTTTACGGGGCGCAAACAAGTGCGTTCAAGGGTAATTGTGGAAAAAAGCAAAAACAAGCTTAAATCGCTTGTAAATAATTTCTTCTCAATAAGAATATCTTATTGGAAAAACAAAAAACAATTATTAAAAACAATTAATCGGCGCTTTGGTGTAAAAGCCGGGTCAATTGTACAGCAAGATCTGTAAAAATGATTTTTGCATTGCCATTGCGCTCGATGTGTTCCTCAGCCTCTTGAAGCGCGCTTTGAATTTGCCAAATATTGTTTTGATGAATAAGTGGAGCGAGTTTGGCTAGATGAAAGCCTTCGTTGTATTCACTGTAATAGACAAGCGCGGTAGTTTTGTAGTGCGTCAAAAACGCCTGACGAATTAAACCGCTACAATACGTTAAAAATGATTTTTGGGTTTCTCTTCCAAGGCCCGCCATGTGGTCACTCCAGCTGAGTAATTCTTGTATCGCCTTTTTGTTTCCTTTCGCTTTGAATGCCCCGCGAGCCCACTGTAAAAACCACTGTTCAAACAGAGGCTCCTCCCCTTGAGCGTCTATAAGTTTTTGTGCTTTGTAGTAATCCCCGTGGGCTGTTTTAGCGATGGATTGTGCCTGATGTTGTGAAAGCTTGTGATTCTGCATCAGTGCTTGTGCCAAGTCATTTTGAGAAAGCAGGGGTAGGCTGAGCAATTGACAGCGTGAATAAATCGTTTTTAATATTTTGTCCTCCTCTTCGGTGAGCAGGAGAAAAATCGTTTTTTCCGGAGGCTCCTCCAAGAGCTTTAAAATTTTATTCGAGGATTCTGAATTCATTTTTTCCGCCATCCAAATGATCATAATTTTGAACCCGCCTTCATAAGATTTAAGCGCAAGAGTTCGAGTCATTTGTTCTGTATCGGACACAGAGATACTGCCTTGTTTGCCCGCCAGCCCGATGTGCTGGTACCAAGCCATTAATGATCCGTAGGGATTGCTTTGAACAAAGCTTCGCCATTGAGGCAAAAAATCGAGGACTGATGGAACTTTTTTTACCGAGTCTGTGGTGTTGACAGGATACATAAAATGTAAATCGGGATGCACCAAAGCATCAACTTGGTGCGCGACCCTTTGATAGCTTGAATCATTCGGGTCTAAGCCAGTACAAAGGAGTGTTTTTGCATAAGCCAAAGCCAATGGAAGTAAACCGCTGCCTGTAGGACCACTAAACAATTGGGCATGGGCCACACGACCATGCGCCGCGCTGGTTTGCAAATGGTTTTTAAGATGGGTTAAGCCGATGATTTTCGAGTACTCCACCTAACAAATCTACGGATTTTTCACAAGGCATAGACCTGGGAAAAACTTATATTTGTGGCAAAACAATCCTGTAATGAAGACCCTAAACGATTTTGATTTTAACGGCAAACGCGCCTTAATACGCGTAGACTTTAACGTACCACTTAACGCGAATCTTGAAGTGACAGATGCCACACGTATCGAGGCCGCTAAACCCACGATAATGCATATTTTAAATCAGGGCGGAAGCTGTATTTTGATGTCGCATTTAGGGCGTCCAAAATCTAAAGAATCAGAATTCTCATTAAGCCACATCGTCTCTAATGTTTCTGAGATCTTGGGTGTGCCTGTGGCGTTTGTTTCAGATTGTATTGGAGATGAAGCCCATGAGGCGGCAGCACAATTACCACAAGGCGGAGTTTTACTTTTGGAGAACTTGCGTTATTACCCTCAAGAAGAAAAAGGAGATCATGATTTTTCAAAAGCTTTGGCGGCGCTTGGAGACATCTACGTTAATGATGCCTTTGGCACCGCGCACCGAGCACATGCCTCTACTGCAATTATCGCTGAATATTTCAAAGGAAAAAGTTGTTTTGGAACATTATTGGCCTCTGAAATCATCAACGTAAATAAAGTCATGCATGACGGCGAGTCTCCCGTTACAGCAATTATTGGCGGGGCAAAGGTCTCTTCAAAAATTACAATAATTGAACGTATTTTAGATTCTGTAAACCATTTGATCATCGGCGGAGGAATGGCCTTTACTTTTATCAAGGCTCAAGGAGGGTCCATTGGAACCTCACTCGTTGAAGACGACAAACAAGAATTGGCGTTAAATATTTTGGCTAAAGCCAAAGATAAAGGGGTTATGGTCCACCTCCCTATCGATACAGTCATTACTCAAGAATTTAGTAATGATGCGTCCACTGAAATTTCCCAAATTAACGCGATTCCTGATCAGTGGATGGGCCTTGATGCTGGTCCCGAGACCAGAAAGAATTTTGCCGGGGTAATTGCGCAATCCAAAACCATTTTATTTAATGGACCTGTTGGCGTGTTTGAAATGCCCACTTTTGCTCATGGTACAATAGCCCTTTGCGAGGCGATTGCACAGGCTACCCAAAACGGGGCTTTTTCTCTTGTGGGCGGCGGCGATTCTGTAGCGGCGGTAAAACAATTCAATTATGATCATAAAGTAAGCTATGTTTCAACCGGTGGTGGCGCGATGCTTGAGATGCTCGAAGGAAAAACACTCCCGGGAATCGCTGCAGTGTTAAACGCATAAATGATGATCGAAACCATGGGTTCAACGAGTAAAAATTGGTTAATTTCTCTTTGTGTTTTTTGTGTTGGTCCATTTTTGATGTTTGGACAAAATGAACCCGTCACATCAACCGAAACCAATTCATCAATAAGTAAAACCGCAATTTCAAACCCTGAGCAACACCCAGGGGCTGATCAAGCGATCGAAAAAGCTCAAGATTCTTTAAACCCTAGCTTAAAGAATAATCTAGAAGCAGCAGAAATTGAGCGCGCCTGGTACGCACTCCTTAGTGACACCTATCGTTTTGAGGAGCAGCAACAAGCCATAAACACTCAATGGGATAGCATTCCTTTACACGATAGTTTATGGTCCACAGAAATCTTTAAGTCCAGACTTGAAGCCCTAGATCAAAAAACACCTTTTCACATTACCTATAACAGTTCTCTCGAGCAGATTGTCCGTAATTATTTAAAAAACAGAAGACCACAGCTGGAGCGATTAATGGGTCTGAGCCATTACTATTTTCCGATGTTTGAAGAAGTTTTTGCTCAGTACGGCTTGCCCTTAGAAATGAAATATTTGGCGATTGTGGAATCGGCTTTGGTGCCTACGGCGATCTCAAGAGTTGGCGCACGTGGATTGTGGCAGTTTATGTTCCAAACCGGCAAGATGTTTGATCTAAAAGTAAACAGCTATGTGGATGAGCGCTGCAACCCACTAAAATCAACCATTGCCGCGGCAGAGTACCTCAACCAGCTCTATGATATTTTGGACGATTGGGACTTAGCCTTGGCGGCTTATAACAGTGGGCCTGGTAATGTGAGCAAAGCAATACGACGCTCCGGAGGGCGCAAGAATTACTGGAACATTCGTTCTTTTTTACCGCGCGAAACCGCTGGGTATTTACCGGCATTTTATGCCACAATGTACATTTTTGAATATGCCAGCGATTATGGGTTGACACAAACCAATACTCAGCCGCATTATATTACTACAGACACCATACAAATAAAACAGACCGTTGCCCTGTCTCACGTAGCTCAATTGACCCAAACCCCCCAAGAAACGATTGAATTTCTCAATCCTGAGTATACCCTAGGCCTCATTCCTTATATTGAGGACCGGCCTTATTTTTTACGAATGCCGGTCAGTGATCTCGGTTTAATAGTGGAGAATCAAGACAGCCTTTACGGCTTGGCGCGCGCAGATTTTGCGCAAAGAGAAAAACCACTCCCCGAGCTGGTGGACCAAAATAATCGCATTCGTTATCGCGTAAAAAGCGGAGATTATCTGGGCAAAATAGCCAATAAATACGGTGTTTCCGTTGCACAAATTAAACAATGGAATGGACTTAAAAGCACGCAACTTAGGATAGGACAAAGACTCACCATAATTCCCAAAAGAATTCCTGTAAATGAAACCACCTCAACAAGTCGCACAAAAAACAGCAATAAAGACGTGTATGTGGTGCAAAGAGGAGACTCTTTGTGGGGCATCGCTCAGAAGTTCCCTGGGATTACTTTGGAAGATTTAAAAAAATGGAATGATATTAGTGGGTCAGAGATTAAACCAGGAATGGCCTTAAGTTTAAAACCACGATCATGAAGAAATTAATTGCCCTTTTCGCTATGACCCTTGTTTTGGCTTGCGGACAAAACACCACCACAGACCGCAGCTATTTACCTGAATCGGCAGGCTCAATAAACGCCTTACAAGTTGTGGCGCCAGCAGAAATTTGGTCTGGCGCAGTGGGCGATAGTATTCGGAGTTGGTTCGCAGCCCCCACACCAGGCCTGCCACAAATGGAGCCTATATTTAGCCTAAGTCATTTGGCCCCAGAGCACTTTACAGATTTTGCCCGAAGCTCTCGCTTAATTCTATTCTTGTCATTAGCAGATCAAGACACATCTGGTCTTAAAACCAACGCTTTTGCACAGCCGCAACTTATGGCTGTAGCCCAGGGGCGTACTCAAGAATCGCTAATTGCTATGGTACACACCCAAAAAACTCAGTGGATTGCTCAGATGAAAGCCTTTGAACTGAAAGAGAGACAACGGCGCACACAAATTTCTCCAAAAATTCCAGAGGGATTAGCCCAGGACTTTGGCATCGAATTCCAAATGCCCTCAGCCTATCGCACAGCGGCCTCCTCTAAGGACTATCATTGGCTAAGAAAAGACTTGGTCTCTAGTGGAACCACGAATATTCTCATCTATACAGCACCGTTGAGCATGATTCCTCTGCAAGCGGAGTACCCAGGACAGTATATTCGTCATATTAGAGACGCGGTCGGCGCACGCTTATTGCCGGTTGAAGACGACTCTCGATTTATTACAGACACCACGTACGTTCCGGAAGTTAGCATGGAAGTGATCCAAGGGCGTGAGGCCATAGTTTCCCGGGGTATTTGGACCTTGAATGAAGCGTTTATGGGAGGGCCTTATTTGAATATGGCCATAAAAGACACGGTCAATGAACAATACTTAATTGTCGAGGGCTTTAGTTATGCCCCGTCTATGGCAAAAAGAGATTTACAGTTTGAGCTCGAGTCAATAATGCGGACCATTAAATTCGTTGAGGCACCAGAAAAGTAACCCACGGCCAACTTCAATACACAGGGATTTTACCCATTGGAGAAGTCAAAGCGAAAAAGAATAAAATTAAATAAAAGGCGCGTTTAAGCGCTGCGCTCAGGCAAATAAGGGATTATTTGCTGTCTTCGGATTTCTCAGACTTATCTTCTTTAGAAGCGTCTTTAAATTCCTTAATTCCACTGCCCAATCCACGCATGAGTTCAGGGATTTTCTTTCCGCCAAACAATAACAATACAACCACCACGATTAAGATAATTTGTGGGGCACCGATTACTAAGGGCAAAATTTGTGCAGTCATGGAGTAAGAATTTATTAGCAAATGTAACAAGAAATACTAACATACGGCGTTTTGACATTAAGTTTCAGAGAATCCGCGTACATTTGTTTTTATAAGCCTTAACACATGGCCCGTAAGACTTCAGGCAAAAAAAGTTTTAGAAAAAGGTTGGTACACAAGTACCGACTTTTAGTGCTGAACGAAGACACTTTTGAAGAGCGTTTTTCATTTAGGCTCAACCGGCTTAATATTTTTGTGATCACCGTTTTTTCTGCTTTGGGCTTAATCTTGGGCACAACTCTGCTCATTGCTTTAACCCCTTTGCGCGAATACATTCCTGGGTACGCGTCAACAAAGCTGATCAAACAAGCGGCGAGTCTGAGCGAACTTACGGATTCTCTTCAACAGCGATTAGTGGCCAATGACACTTACCTTCAATCCATTCGTGAAGTGTTGACAGGTAATTTAAAACCCTCAGCCCTAAACAAAGATTCGATCATCGAAGCGGTCGCTCGAGAGGTTGACGCTCAGCTCCTGGCGGCCTCTAAAGAAGACTCCCTATTGCGTGAACGTGTACAACAAGAAGATAAATACAATCCCTTAAGCGATGAATCTGGTCAAGATTTTGTGCTTTTTCCACCAGTTTCTGGAGTTATTACAGGGACCTATAATCCCGAAGAAAAGCATTTTGCCATTGATATTGCTACGGTTAAAAATACCCCGGTGAAAGCGACTGCTGACGGCACGGTTATTTTGGCAGAATGGACCGCTGACACAGGATATGTTGTGGTGCTGCGGCATCAGGATAATTTGATTTCCGTGTATAAACACAACGCCTCTATTTCGGTGGCGCAAGGAGATTTGGTGAAATCAGGCGAGGTCATTGCCGCATCAGGAAATACGGGCGCTTTAACAACAGGGCCACATTTGCATTTTGAATTGTGGAGTGAAGGCTACCCGATCAATCCAACAAATTTTATTGATTTTAATTAATGGGAATAAAAGCTTTTTTTGCCAAGAGACTCGCCGCAATTGCGGCAAGGAAAATTGAGCGCTGGGCCAATGATCCTATTAAAACCCAACAAAAAGTATTTAAAGGGCTGATTCAAGGGGCCAAAGACACCAAATTCGGGAAAGACCACAATTTTTCACAAATTCATAGCCATAAGGATTTTGTGGCTCAAGTACCCATACGGGATTACGAGGCCTTAAGACCTTATGTGGATCAAATGGTTGAAGGAGCCTCAGACATTCTTTGGCCAGGAAAACCATTGTATTACGCCAAAACAAGCGGGACAACTTCTGGGGCGAAATACATACCGATTACCAAAGCGTCGATGCCGCACCACATTGAAAATGCAAAAAACGCTCTACTGCTTTACATTCATCAAACCAAAAACGCGGGCTTTGTCTCCCGCAAAATGATTTTTCTTCAAGGCTCACCGGTGTTGACAGAAAAAAATGGCGTTCAATTGGGGCGTCTTTCAGGCATTGTAGCGCATTATGTCCCAAGTTATTTACAACGCAACAGAATGCCGTCTTGGGAAGTAAATTGCATAGAGGACTGGGAGACCAAAGTAGAGGCGATCGTACAAGAAACCAAGAAAGAGGACATGGCATTAATCAGTGGCATTCCCTCTTGGGTTCAAATGTATTTTGAAAAACTAATCAAGACCACAGGCAAACCCGTAGGCGAGCTTTTTCCTAACTTTAGTTTGTTTGTCTATGGCGGGGTGAATTTTGAGCCTTATCGCCAAAAGTTCGAACAACTTATCGGGCGCAGAACAGACAGCATAGAACTATACCCTGCCTCGGAAGGCTTTTTTGCCTTTCAAGATCGTCAAGAGGATACAGGTCTGCTGTTACAGCTGGACTCAGGTATTTTTTACGAGTTCGTCAAAACCACTGAGTTTTTCGACCCTTCGCCGCGCAGGCACACCCTCGAATCAGTAGCGCTTGGGGTGGATTATGTCATGATCATTTCAACCAATGCAGGTCTTTGGGGGTATAATATCGGAGACACCGTTCAATTTGCCAGCCTTAAGCCCTTTCGCATAAGGGTTAGTGGGCGCCTAAAACATTTTATCTCTGCCTTTGGGGAGCATGTGATTGGTAAAGAAGTTGAGGAAAGCATGACCCACGCTTTGCAACAATGTGGTGGAAGTATCTCGGAGTTCACGGTGGCGCCGCAAATCACCCCAGAGGGACAGGAGCTGCCCTATCATGAGTGGTTTGTCGAGTTTGAGGATCTTCCTTCAAACCTTCCTGCCTTTGCCCTGGCGATTGATCAGAAGCTCCAAGAGCAAAATGTTTATTATGCCGATCTGATTCAAGGCAAGGTGCTACAGCCTCTAAAAATTACACAAGTAAGTAGCGGAGGCTTTAATGCAGTAATGAAAAGTTTAGGGCGATTTGGCGGACAGAATAAGGTGCCAAGATTAGCCAACGACCGCGCGCTGGCGGAGCCTTTGAATCAATGGGCGCACAATTAGCGTATCTTTGCCTAGAAAATGAGTCAACAATTAGGACATACACGCACAAGAGCTCAGGAGAGTTCTAACGCAATCGAGCGGGTGTACATCACCATGCGTCATTTGTTTAATCGCGGGTTTTACAAACCCATGGGCATTAGTGGCACAGCACTCAGAGAAGCTCTTTTGACCTTACGCCCTGAAATATATGGATCCATTGCCGAAGAAAAAATAGAGCTTCAAGGCATGGTTTACATTATGGACCGATTGCCATATGGAATAGAACAGTGTCAATTTGTGAGCCTAACCAGTGACGAGGGCTATAATAAATCTCATATTCCCGCAATAATCCCTCCAAAGCGTCGCCGCCATTGTTATCGTATCGATGAGCAACAGATGAATATAGTGATTACACGTGGACGCAGTGAGATTTATGATATTCTGACCCATTTGACGTTTATGTATATCGAGTCTCACAAGATTATGAAGCAAGTCCTTGTGAGCAAAGAAGAGGGCTGGATCCTCAGTAGAGATTGGCAGAAATTTGCCGAGACCGCTACCCAAAAAGATGAAATTACCCAGGCCCAGCGCGAACTCGCGCTCATGCATGCCGCGAGTTTTCTGGGCCGCACTTATGAAGAGGTCCAAGCGTCCTACCCACTTTTTGCCCAGAAACAAGACCCCGATCATTTCATAAGGCTCATCTATCATTTAGGCAAAGGGGCCATTGATGAGGTTATGGACAAAACTAAGGCCCGTCAGATTTCGTTCAGCCCTGTATTGCGCGAGCGCCTGGGGCACCACATTCACGGGGAGCGATGGGCCAAACGCATCAAAGAAACACTGATCCAAATGGGCGCGACAGAACGCCCGATGCACATAATCAGTGCGAACATGCATAGCGTAATGAACACCTTGTATGCCGCCAAGGCACTTCCAAAAGAAGCCGCCAAAAAATCCAGCCTAGCCCTTTATGAGTATTTAAGCCAAGACGCCAATAAAAGTGCTCGGCAAAAGGTTCAGGATTTTGCCGTAAAAAACGGCATGACCTATTTAGACGACCAAAGCCAAGCCAATATTGACGTTCAAATCATAGATTTAGCCAAGGCATTGCCCGCTCGATATGACAACCGGAATTCGAGCGCCCCTGTTTTAATTGTGATGGACTATGCTTTTGGGGAGCAAGCCTATGAAACCATGGATGAATTGCTCAAGCCATTTAATGTTTCTGGCAAGACAAAATTTATGCCTGTTGTCTCGATTTCCATTATGGGAAAAGCCGGTATTTTAGAAGGAGGCAAGGGGGACATTATGATCCCAAGAGCCCATATTTTTGAAGGGACAGCAGACAACTACCCTTTTAAAAATAAGTTGAAACTCAAAGATTTTGAAGGTCACAATGCTTTTGCAGGGACCATGATTACTGTTCTGGGCACGTCCTTACAGAACAAAGACATTTTGAGTTTTTTCCATAATTCTTCCTGGGATGTAATTGGGCTGGAAATGGAAGGGGCACATTATCAGAAAGCGATCCAAGCGGCCTCAAAAATAAGAGGAAGCATTAACCCTTCTGTGTCGGTGCGTTATGCCTACTATGCCTCTGATAACCCACTCGAGTCAGGAAGTACCTTGGCCTCAGGAGGCTTAGGCACAACAGGAGTGCGACCAACCTATGTGATTACCGAAAAAATCATTGAGCAAATCACATAAGCGGACTAAGCGCGGTGCTATAATCATTGAAATTCCGATATTTGCGCGTAATGAACACAAATACCAACACGATTAGACCTGCTCAATCAATCCTAGTCACAGGGGCAGCTGGCTTTATTGGGTCAAACTATGTGAACCATTACGTGCCACTGAGTGAGGCACACTGGGTTGTTTTAGACAAGTTGACTTATGCAGGGAATTTGGACAATCTAAAAACCCTGGAGGGCCAAAAGAACTGCACTTTTGTACAGGGTGATATTTGTGACAAGAATCTATTAAAACAACTGTTTGAGCAGTATCAGTTTGATACGGTATTGCATTTTGCTGCCGAGTCTCACGTAGACAACTCCATAACTGGGCCTAGAGCCTTTGTAGAAACGAATTTACTGGGTTCTTTCGAACTTTTACATGCGGCCTATGAGCTTTGGATGGAAGGACCAAATGCGATAAAAAACCAATTTGCCCACGCTCGCTTTTTGCATGTTTCGACAGATGAAGTTTATGGAACCTTGGGTGAAACCGGTCTGTTTCGCGAGGACACCCCGTATGCCCCAAACAGCCCATATAGCGCTTCCAAAGCAGGCTCAGACCTATTGGCCCGGAGTTATTTTCACACCTATGGATTTCCTGTGGTGACGACAAATTGCTCTAACAATTATGGCCCGAATCAACACTGGGAAAAACTCATTCCAACCATCATACGCAAAGCGATTTCTGGACAAGACATCCCCATTTATGGTGATGGTCAAAATATTCGGGACTGGCTTTACGTTTTAGACCACTGTAAGGGGATTCATAAGGCGCTCCAGCAGGGCACTTTGGGAGAAACGTATAACATTGGCGGACGCAATGAGCGCAATAACGTATACATTGCCGAGCGCATTTGTGCAGCCTTGGATGACTTAAGGCCAAAGCCTCAGGGGCGGCACAAAGACCAAATTACCTTTGTTAAGGATCGGCCAGGGCATGATTTTCGTTACGCCATTGATGCCACAAAAATTGAGCAGAACTTAGGCTGGAAGGCTGAAGAAACTTTTGAAACTGGGATTGTCAAAACTATAGAGTGGTATTTGGCACATCCTGAGCGTTTGTCGCAAGAATGATATAGCCAGCCAAGGGATTAGCCCGGGCTAAAAAACACAGAAGAAATCTCATAAACTAACCATAACGCGCAGCATCATGAAAGGAATTATTTTGGCAGGAGGTTCAGGCACTCGTTTACATCCATTGACCTTGGCCGTGAGTAAACAACTCATGCCCGTTTATGACAAGCCGATGATTTACTACCCACTCACCACCTTGATGTATGCTGGGATTCGCGAGATTTTGATCATTTCAACCCCTGAGGACTTACCGCTCTTTAAGAAGCTTTTGGGCGACGGCACCCAATTAGGCTGCGCTTTTAGCTATGCCGTTCAGCCTGAGCCAAACGGATTAGCTGAGGCATTTATTATTGGCGAGGAGTTTATTGGGAAGGATAAAGTGGCCTTGATTTTAGGAGACAATATTTTTTACGGTGCAGGGCTGAGCGAACTCATGCAAGCACAAAATGATCCTACAGGAGGTGTTGTTTTTGCCTATCATGTTCAGGATCCAGAGCGTTATGGTGTGGTTGAATTTGACGATCAAGGTAACGCCCTCTCTATTGAAGAAAAACCTTCAAAGCCGAAGTCTAATTTTGCTGTTCCAGGCATTTATTTTTATGATAATCGTGTGGTTGAAATTGCCAAGTCGATTAAACCCAGTGAACGCGGAGAACTAGAGATTACCGCTGTGAATAACGCCTACCTAGAAATGGGGGAGCTCAGTGTTAGTGTCTTAGATCGCGGCACTGCTTGGCTCGACACAGGGACGTTTAGCTCCTTGATGCAAGCCTCTCAGTTTGTTCAAGTGATTGAAGCCCGTCAAGGATTGAAAATTGGGGCCATAGAAAAGGCGGCCTATCGAATGGGCTACATCGACCAAGCCCAACTCAGAAAATTAGCCAAACCGCTTCTAAAAAGCGGTTATGGCAAACACCTAATGCAATTGGATTAATATGGAGCGTATTGACACGCCATTGAAAGATGCTTTTTACCTGATTCCCCCGCAATTTGAAGATGCGCGCGGGCTATTTTCAGAAACCTATAACGCACAGACATTTCTCAAGGTCACGGGACTTGAAGTGAACTTTGTTCAAGACAACCAATCGATTTCTAAATTTGGTGTGCTGCGGGGCCTGCATTTTCAGTCTGGAGCACATGCCCAGGCCAAACTAGTGCGTGTGTCTGCAGGTAAAGTCCTGGATGTGATTGTGGATTTGCGTAAAGAAAGCCCGACTTTTGGACAACATTACAGCATAGAGCTGTCCGCAGAAAACCGCATTCAACTCTTTGTGCCCAAAGGATTTGCTCACGGATTTATTACCTTGAGTCCTGAAGCGACCTTTTGTTATAAATGCGATGCCTTCTACAATAAAGAAGCGGAAGGCGGAATTCTCTATAATGACGCAACCCTCGCTATTGATTGGCATCTAAAACATGATGATGTTTTGGTCTCAGAAAAGGACCAAATATTGCCGACGTTTTTAGACGCTACCGCATGAAGAATATATTGGTGACAGGAGCCAGTGGCCAGCTTGGGCAAAGCCTTCGCCAGTGCTGCTTAGCATACCCTGAGATGAGGATGCAGTTTTACACGCGTCAGGATTTTGATTTGGAACAACCCGATCAAATGAGCCATGTTTTGGACGAGCAAAACCCCAGCGTTGTCCTTAACACGGCGGCGTATACCGCGGTAGATGAGGCAGAAAATAAACCAGACCGCGCTTTTGCTATTAACACTCTAGGGGTAAAAAACCTAGCCGAACTCTGTGCGGCACGCAACATAACGTTAATGCATGTGTCCACCGATTATGTTTTTAACGGAAATGCGCACCAGCCTTATTTAGAGGATCACCCTACAGCACCACTTGGGATTTATGGACAGAGCAAATTGCAGGGAGAACAAGCCGTAGAAGAGATTAACCGGGACCATTATATTGTGCGCACGTCGTGGCTTTATGGTCCTTATGGTCATAATTTTCTCAAGACCATGCTTAAACTGGCGGACCAAGGAAAATCATTGACAATCACTACCGAGCAAACGGGCAGCCCGACCAGCACTTTGGATTTGGCAGACGCCCTCTTGGGGTTAATAGAAAAACAAGCGCCTTATGGCACTTATCACTTTAGCAATACAGGCCAAACCACTTGGCACGGCTTTGCAAAAGAAATCTTTAAGCAAACCCATCAATTGGAAGGCGTCAAACTTGCCGAAACCGCGGAATATCCTACTTTTGCAAAGCGTCCAAAGTACAGTGTATTGGACACCAACAAAATAAAACAAACCTTACAACAACCTATTCGGTCATGGCAAGAGGCCTTGGCTGAGGTTATTCACCAAATTTAATAAGCACCATGGAAAAGCACACAGAAGAAGTCGACTTGTTTTACGTGTTGAAAAAACTCAAAAATGTTTATTTGGGATGGCTAGCGCGTGGCTATCACGCTGTTCAATTTCTTAAAAAATATTGGATTGCCTTGGCCATCATGATTATAGGAGGCCATTTTGCGGGTAAGTTTTGGCAGCAATCACAGCGTCCAAAGCGACAAGCAGTAATGATTGTTCAGAATAACTTTGGCAGCTCGAGCTATGTTTATGACGCTGTTGAAATCCTTAACATCAAGTGTAAACAAATAGACGAACAATTCTTAAAAGAGGTTGGACTTAACACAGAGACCCCAGAAATCTTGGAGATTGTGATTGAGCCAGTGGTCAGTGTTAACGATCTTTTAAAGGTTAGTGAGCCTAATGACCGTAATATAGACACTTATATTTCGCGTATTGAAACCGAGGAAGACCTCATGGTTTCTGAGATATTTTATCCGCAATACCACTATCACAAAATAACGGTCACCACTAACACGCCAAATGCTAAGGTTTTGGATAAAATATTAGCGTATTTAAACAGTAATGACAATTTTAATACCATCAAAGATGTTGTGGTTGCCGAAACCGATTTGCGCATTGAGCGTAACAACAAGACCATTGAGCTCATCGATGCGCTTTTTGCCGAATATTCTGGAAAGAATGAAGCTGAGGCCATTATGACCAACGACCTGAATATTCCAACGATACGAATCAACAACACGAACCTGCATCAATTGGTCGAGAAAAAAACTGAGCTGATTGAAGAGAACAAAGAACTTATGGCCGAACGCACCAAATACGGTTCTGTTGTCGCCGTGGTGAACAGCCCTCGACTGGTTATGTCGGCTGATTTTTTTGATAAAAAAGGCACGCTGATTCCTTTAGGATTAGTGGTGTTATTTTTCGGATTCTTTTGGCTAAAGGGCTTGTATCTCAAAGGGAAAAAGCACGCTTCAGCGGCCTAGTCGCTTAACCTCAGCGATCTAGCCTATGAACTTTTTGTCAGGCAAAGTAAATATCAATTCGATTACAGGCCGAAGTATTGGGGTATTGTCCTTGCGCCTTTTGGGTGTTGGGCTCTTTTTCTTGGGCACACTTTACTTGACCAATGAATTGTCTCCTGACCTAGTCGGCCAATACGACTACAGTCGCGCATTGCTATTATTTGTCGGCGCGATTGCCTTATTTGGCATGCAGCAATCCGTTATCTTTTATTCAGGGCTTTACAGCGCACAGAATAATCTCGGGCAAATCCGACAAGTTTATCGCAGCATGATCTTGTTAGTGGTCGCACTCTCTGTAGGGCTAAATGGGTTGTTGTACGTCATCGATCCAATAATTTCAGCCTTAGGCGCTAAACCCATCGGCGATTTGGTCTACCAAACCTTTACAGGCCTATTGTTTTATGCCATCGCGATGCTTAATATTGACGTGCTTCGCGCAATCGATCGAATCTATGTTTCGGAATTGTTTCGCAATATTCTGCGTTATCTAATTTTCTTTGTAGGGGTTGTCGCGTTGGTTGTCCTGGGCCAACCACAGTGGTTAGTTTCCGTGTTTTTGGGCAGCTTCGTCTTTTTAGCATTGAGCTCCAGTGCCTTACTGCTCTATTATTTTTCTCAACCGCCGCTGAACGTATTTCAGCCTGCGGAGCCCATTAGCCCTAAAGCTATTTTAAAACGATCCGCCCCAATGGCCATAAGCGCGGCCTCATTTTTGCTCATGCAAAGCCTGGATGTTTTGATGCTTAAGCAATTTGACAATTACGCCGTCGTGGCCGTGTATAGTGTTGCCGTAAAACTCACCCTGCTTTTGTCGGTGGCATTAGCCTCAGTAAATGCGGTCCTGGCGCCTAAAATAGCCGAGGATTATAATCGGGGTGGGCTCGAGGCACTGGCGGCAAAAGTCAAAAAAAGTACGCGACTCATCTTTTTCTCAACGGCACCAGCCATCTTGATTTTGGCCTTAGGCGCCGAGTGGATTTTGTCTTGGTTTGGGCCTGCCTACACGGGGGCAAAAAGCGCTTTGTTGATTTTGCTTTTGGGACAAGTGGTAAATGCTTTTTGTGGTTCCGTTGGGGTTTATTTAAATATGACGAGCAAACAAAAGGCCTTTCAATGGATTGTGGCCAGCGCTCTAGTTTTGAATGTAGCGCTTAACGCCTATTTGATTCCAATCTATGGGATGAATGGTGCTGCTTGGGCTACAGCAGCAAGCATGATGGCCTGGAACATTACCGCGGTGATTTATGTGTATAAAACGGATCGGATTAAAACATTTTTAACGTGGTAGGACAGGAGTTCAAAGTGGATTTTTTTGTGGTTGGCGCAGCGCGTTCTGGCACCACGACGCTCTATCAATATTTGTCCAAACACCCTGATATTTATGTGCCTCGGGTTAAAGAATTGAATTACTTTTCAAAAGTCAGTTCAAATCAACCTCAAGATTACGCTTTGCCTAAGCCTGAGCAGGAGTATCACACGAAAATTATCCAAAGCCCCGAAGTCTATCGGGCTCTTTTTTCTAAGGCCAAATCAAGCCAAATAAAAGGCGACATAAGTCCGTCTTATTTATGGCATGAGGAAACGGCCGCAGCCATCAAGGCCCATAATCCTAATGCGAAAATCGTAATAAGTCTTCGCCACCCTGTAGAGCGGGCCTTTAGTCATTATTTAATGGCAAAAAGCGTAGGCTATGACCAAAGCAAGAATTTCGAACAAGCCATACATGCACCACTTTCTGAGCATTGGGGTGGAGGCAATCGGTACATGGAGTGGAGCGATTATATTGCTCCGCTTAAGGCGTATTACTCTGCTTTTCCAAAGGCACAAATTCATGTAATGATTTTTGAACAATGGGTACAGGATCAAGAAAATGCCTTTGCCGAATTAGCCAAATTTTTAAATGTAGGCCACTACACCCTTGAGCGCGCCACAGACCAACACAATCAGACTCTGGCATATAAGCATCAAGGAACGTTAAATGCGCTGCGCACCCCATGGGCACGAACGCTTTTACACAGCATTATGGGGGAATCCACAAGAGATCGGGTTAAGGCCTTTTTATTTGGCGGCCGCCCTTCTGAAGAAAAACTGCCGGAGCAATTAAGCGCCCAGCTCTTGGGTCAAAATATTGAGTCTTTGCGGCAAATAGAAGAACTTACTCAAAAGCCTGTTCTTGATTTGTGGGGCGTAAACAAGATAATCGCGCAAAAATGATCAGCCATAAACACAAAACAGTATTTGTCCATATTCCCAAGGTGGCCGGTCAAAGCGTCGAACAAATGTACCTGGCTGACCTCGGGTTAGATTGGTCTGAGCGTGAGGTGCTGCTTTTGCGTCCGAAATTAAATACAGAAAAAGGCCCAGAGCGTTTAGCGCATCTCACCGCTGCTGAATACACCAAATTTGGGTATCTCTCGCAGGAGCATTTTCAAAACTATTTCAAGTGGTCTTTGGTCCGGGATCCTTATCAAAGAGCCCTATCCTGCTATCACTTTTTAGGGTATGCTCGGGTATTGAGTTTTGAGAATTTTGTTCAAAATGTGCTGCCTGTAAAAATAAAGCAGCAACACTTTTTTTTCTTGCCTCAATACGATTATCTTCATGACAATCAAGGCCGGTTGCTGGTGGATTACGTGGGGCAATTAGAGCGATTGGACCAAGAATTGGCCTATCCCAAAGAAAAAACCGGAATTCAGCATATTGCAATGCCTCACGCCAACAAAGCTGCGGGGTCATGGAAAAGGGTGCTTCGGCTTTGGGCCGAACAGCCAAGTTTAATAAAATATTTTGCCCTGGGGCACGATAAAAAATCAAGAAAAGAGGCTTTGACTTCGCGTGCTAAAGCGGGGTTAAATCAATTATACGCCAAGGATTTTGAGGCTTTTGGCTACACAAAACTAGAATGAATCAGTTAACTGCAAAAATAGGCCTAGTGGCCATAATTATTGCCCTTTGGGCCGAGAGCGTGGAGCTGAGCTTCTTGGTGGCGCTTGCGGTATTGCTGCTTCATTTTAACGGACGTATTTCAAAAGGTTTATCGCAGATAGTGCTTTTGATTTTAGCCATGATGGCGGTGGGGTCCCTTGGGATATTGACACGCCAAGCGGGGGTGTATGGCTTTGTCAAGGATGTGGTCTATTTCTTGAGGCCATTGACTGTAATGTTAGCGACTTATTATGCGGTGCAAAAGCTCAGGTCAAAAGCAGATTTTTACAATTTAATCGTCTTGGTGGGTTTTGGATTCGCCCTGTTGCACCTATTAGACATTGGTGTTGGACTGCTGCGCTATCGTCCGAACCTCCAGAAATTTAGAGAGCTTTTTGGCAAACTAAACCACGTTGAAATGGTGGCCTTGTTCTTGGTAGCCTGTATTCGGGATTTGCCCATCAAAAAAACACGGTTTACCCTTTTTTATAAGCTTGCGGTAGCCGCCTTGATTTTTTCATTCTTGCTGTATTTTTCCAGAACCATGATTGTTGTGCTTTTGTTGATGATCATGGCTTATTATGGCTACCTAAAGCTCAACGCTAAAGGGGTGGTTATGGGGTTGGTTTTACTCGGCTTTGGTGCTGGATTTGCATTTTTTCTGAGTCATTACGAGCCTGAAGAGGTAAAAAATCAAACTGTTTTGACGGGCTTTTTGGCCAAAGTAAAAAATTCCTATACCGAGACTTTTGAGCCGATTAAATTCGACACTTATCTCAAAGACAGACGTTCGCTTTGGCCGCGCTGGCGCGCTTACGAAGCAAGTTTGGTGCTTAATGAGGTTGATCAGGAGCGCAAATGGTTGCAAGGAAAGGGTTTTGGCTCAACTGTGGATGCTGGTTTTGAGCTGCGGCTCAATGGCGAGATGATACAGCATCTTCCTACAGTGCACAATGGGGTGGCTTACGTCTACATGAAGACAGGAGTGCTCGGCCTCTTGTTTTATTTTACGATTTTTATTGTGCTCTATCTGTATAATTATCTCAACCCGAAAGACCAGGCACATAAATCCTATAACGGAGTCCTTGTGGCGGCAGGGTTTTATATGCTCGCGGCAACTATGGTAGTTACGGGTATTTTTAAACCCTACATGATGGTTGGATTGTTAATCGGCGGGTCTTTTGCCCTTAAAAAAGAGGGCGCATGAAAATAGCGATTTTTGGCACTAGAGGAATTCCTAATCATCACGGGGGATTTGAACAATTTGCTGAGAGGTTTGCGCCTTATCTGGCGGATCGAGGCCATGAGATTTATGTATATTGTTCACATAACCACCCGTATCAACAAAAGAATTTTGGCGGCGCTAAGCTGCTTCATTGTTATGATCCAGAATATAAACTTGGCACTGCAGGACAGTTTATCTACGATTTAAATTGTTTGTTGGACGCGAGAAAAAGAAACTTTGACATTTTACTACAACTGGGTTACACCAGCAGCTCCGTATGGTATCCGCTTCTGCCTAAAAAAACTTTGATCGCAACAAACATGGATGGCTTAGAGTGGAAACGCTCTAAATACCATCCTCTAGTGCGGAGGTTTCTCGCCAAAGCAGAGGCTTGGGCAGTTAAAAGCAGTTATTATCTGATTTCTGACAATACGGCTATAGAGGCCTATCTCAAAGAAACTTACGGAGTGCATTCGACTTATATTCCTTACGGAGCCGAGATTTTTGAAACCCCTGACGCCAAAGTTCTAGCGCAGTACGGTGTCTCACCGGGCACTTATGATTTAGTGGTTGCCCGTATGGAACCCGAAAACAATATTGAAACGATATTAGACGGGGTGGCAAAAAGCCAAAACCAAAGCCTTTGTTTGGTCGTTGGGAAACATGAGGCGACGTCTTTTGGCCGTTACTTAGCGAAGAAATACGAAAATCAAGCCAATATTCGTTTTCTAGGCGGGATCTACAATCAAGAACTCTTGGATAATTTAAGACATCATGCACGCTTGTATTTTCACGGACATAGTGTCGGGGGGACCAATCCTTCATTGCTTGAGGCCATGGGCAGTCAAGTCTTTATTGTAGCCCATGATAATGCATTTAACAAAGCCATTTTAGGACCAGATGCCCTTTATTTTCAGGATGCGGACCAGGTATGTCAAATTTTGGATCAAGACCATGAACCTTCAACGGTACAAGAGAGGATTCACGCCAACACACAAAAAATAAGAACCCTGTATTCTTGGGACAAGATAAACGCTGCCTATCTGACGTTTCTTAAATCAATTTATGAGCAAAAGCCTTAGTCATAGCACACAAAATGAGATAATGAGTTGGGCTATTGGCCTGGTTTTGATCAGTGTGCCTATGCCTTATACCTTTAGCTCTATTGCTCTGGCCGTTTTAGGGGCCGTTGCGCTCATGGGCATGTGGCACCGTCAAATCAATTGGCGCCCCGCTTATTTGTGGCCCATGCTTCTTTTTGGGCTAATTGTTCTTTCGCTATTCTGGACTGAAGATTCAGGAAAATCCTTACGCGGTATTGGTCGTCAATTGCCTTTATTGGTCATGCCCCTTTCTTTTTTATTTTGGCCAAAGTTTGACCACAAAGTTTGGCACAAAGGGGTATTTATAGGCGGAGTCGTGGGCGCCATATTGGCGCTGTTCGCTGTGGCGCGCGCCGCTCTACGCTCGGTGGATCAAGGCGATTACACCCCATTTTTTTACCATGAATTAGTGGATTTCTGGGAACTTAACGCGATTTATGTTTCTGCAGTTTCGGCCACTTATGTGCTGTTTTTTTGGTTGGCGTACGCTCCCGAAAAAGGCCACAGCAGGCGCGCGCTAATCCTTGGCGGAATACACCTGGGCTTTTTAATCCTTCTCTCGTCAAAAAACATGATTTTGACCACACTGTTAATAGGTTTTGTCGCCAAGGCTTACACCCATCGCAAGCGCATCAAACACTTGATTTTAATTGCTGTGATTGGGGTTACTGCCGCTGTTGCTTTATCTCAAACCCCTTGGGGCGCGCGATGGGCACAGCAACAGTCTACCCCTATTGCGGATGCATGGACCTGTGAAGGCTTTACCGACATTTATCCTTGGACGGGCACTACGCTTAGGGTGTTTTTTACCCGGGTATTTGTGGAGCAACTAAGCGAAGATCAGGCATGGCTTACCGGTTATGGAATCAATGCCGGTCAGGCAAAAATTGCCCAGGGCCAAAATAAATACTTTGTCTATTGTGGCTACAATACATACAACCTACACAATCAATATTGGCAAACCATTTTTGAATTAGGGTTGATTGGAGGTTTGCTGGTTGTTATTATGCTGGTACAGCTCGCCCGTGCTGGCGTGAACCGCCGCGACTGGTTCCAACTCGGGTTTGCAGTATTAATGGTTGCGCTGATGTTTACAGAAACCTACCTTTGGCGCCAGCGCGGGCTGATTCACTTCATGGTTTTATACCTCGCCTTGACAGCGGCGATTAGTCTTGATTCAGAACCGCTCGAAATTCAGACCCCCTCAAATCGGGCGAAAACAAATAAACCGCCCCAAATCACTCCCTGATGAAGATTCTCATAGACGCACATAAAATCGGAGAAAAGCATGAGGGGACCAGCACCCACCTTATCGGGCTGTATCGAGCCTTGATGGTCTTAAAGCCAGATTGGACCTTTGTTTTTGTCGGGCCATATCTTGAGGCCATGCAAGAAGCCTTTGGTACAGGAGAAAATTGTCGTTATCTCCCCTTGTCCACTACGAATAAATTCAGACGTTTGCTTTGGGATTTGCCTCAAATCATGCGCCTAGAGGCTGCAGATTATGCGCACTTTCAATACATCAGCCCTTTGTGGAGTCCTACACCCACTTTAGTCACCATCCACGATTTATTGTTTTTGGAGCCAGAATTCAAACACCATTTCCCGTGGACTTATCGATGGCTAAACGGATTATTATTTCGCCTCAGCGCGCAAAAGGCAAAAATACTGTGCTCAGTTTCAGCCTATGGCCAAAACCAACTCAGTCTACGCTATGGGATAGAGGCGCAGAACATCGTGATCACCCCTAACGCGGTAAGTACCCAACTAACGAGCATAGAAAAGGCCAAAAAGCGCGTTGCGGGTTATGATTTGGACCGGTTTATCCTGTTTGTAAGTCGTGTAGAACCCAGAAAAAACCACAAAGCACTTTGGCGTGCTTTTGAAACTCTGGCCTTGCACAAGCAAGGATTTAAGCTCGTGTTTATTGGTAAAAAAGAATGGATGGACCCAGACCTTGAAACCGTGATGCAGCAATCAGATCTATCCATGCAGGAAGCTGTGATTTGGCTTGACAGCGTGCCCCATGAAGATCTTTGGGCCTTTTATCGCGCAGCGGCGCTTTTTGTATACCCCTCGCTGGGCGAAGGTTTTGGAATCCCCCCCCTTGAGGCAGCTGTGGTGGGCACACCCGTGGTATGTGCCCGAAATACGGCCATGGTGGACTTTGACTTTTTGCCTTACTTGGTCGATATAAATCAGCCGGAAGCGCTCGAAAATGCAATAAACAAAGCGCTCGAAGACACTGACTATCCGGCCCAACAGATTGCCGCGGCGATTCAAAATAAATATAACTGGAGCGCCTCCGCTAAAGCGCTGATTCAAGCTATAGAGCAAAATAATTAAGAAAGCATAGCACATGAAGCGCTCTGAAAAGATAAATTGTTGCGCACGGCGAAACGAAATAATAACTTAAAGCCCATATTGCGTTTGGGGAGAAACTAAACATTAATGCTTAAATTAAGCCTTTAAAAATCAGTCATGCGCGTTATTGCCCTTTCCATATATCCATATTTGTGTTTCGCGCTATTTTTTACCTTGCCTTTTGACGACTATTTTAGGGCCCTGCCTAATCTATTGTTGATTGCCTTGGCCGCGATGTTTCCCTTTGTAATCGATACGGCGCAGCTCAAAAATATAGTGCGCAGCACCTGGTCTTGGGTGCTGATGTTTTTGGGATTCGTGGTGGTTCAATCCTTCGCTCTTGGGCGGTTTGATCAAGATTTTGTGGTGATTCAAAAAATGCTCTTAGCAGGGGCCTTATCCATGCTCCTTTATCCAGTGCGCGAGAATAGAACCCTAATGCACGGGGTTATTTATTCTTCGGTGGCCGCGGTGATTTATTCTTTGGTGCGCTTGGTGATTTTACTCAACCAAGGCGCGAGTTTTGGCTTTTTAGAATCAGCCCATATAATCGAGGCGCTGCTCATGGACCGCATTTATCTGGGATTGCTCTCGGTGCTGAGCATCATCTTTTCGTACAAGCTTTTGCGCAAAGAGTTTGACCCGAATAACGGTTATTACCTGGCCAATATCATCTTGCAGGCGGCTTTTATCTTGTTTTTGGTATCGCGTATCGCTATCGTTGTGTTGCTTTTAAGTTTTGTCTTGAGTTTGTGGTATCGTCAAAAACGCGGTCCACAGCTGCTGTTTTTTGGCGGCTCTATCGTCTTAATTGTGGCCTTGGCCTTTGTTCTGAGTAACGACTTGCGCAAACAGTTTTTCTATAACAACAGTCCAGAACATCAGGAAGGACTGCTGGCCAATACGATGGCTTTAGAGCCGCGCATGGTCATCTGGGATTGTGCCCTAGACATTGCCCAAACAGAGACTGTCGCCCTCACCGGTAATGGCTTTACTCAAACCAATTTAGACATGCTCGCTTGTTATGAAAGCGATATTCAGAACCCAATAAAAAAAGAATGGTTTTTGACCAAAAAATACAATGTACACAACCAGTTTTTAGACCTTTATTTAGGGAGTGGGTTGCTCGCTATGCTTTTGTTTGCAGCGGGCTTTATCGCAAGCTTTTTAAGACATAGACGATCGCTCTACCCCAGTGCGTTGGTCATGGCGACAGTGATTTTTCTTATGGCAGAAAACATGTTTCATCGTCAAATCGGGGCCTACTACATGGGCCTCATATGGGCCTTACTAATGTTTTTACCCAAAGAGGACAGGGCTGAAAAACAAGAAAAACAAGAATAAAACAATAGTAAAACCCTCAGGCATAACGTATTTTTGTGCCGCTTAAGAGAAAAAAATAAAACAGAAAGACAACTCATGAAAATTACAGTAGTAGGAACAGGATATGTAGGGCTAGTCACCGGGACTTGTTTGGCCGAAACAGGTAATGAGGTTTTGTGCGTGGATATAGATCAGGCTAAAGTGGATATGATGCAGGCTGGCAAAGTGCCGATTTATGAACCCCATCTAGATGTCTTATTTGAGCGGAACATCAAAGCAGGCCGCCTCACCTTTACCACGGACTTACACCAAGGCTTAGACCACGGAGACATCATCTTTTTGGCCTTACCCACCCCCGAAGATGAAGACGGCTCAGCCGATTTATCCTATGTGCTTGGGGTTGCGGACAAGATTGGTCGTTATATCAGCAGCTACAAAGTCATTGTGGACAAAAGCACAGTGCCTTTAGGGACCGCAGAAAAAGTCACCCAGGTTATAAGTGCTCATGCCCAATGTGATTTTGATGTGGTGTCAAACCCAGAATTTCTTCGCGAAGGGTTTGCCGTAGATGATTTCTTAAAGCCAGAGCGCATCGTGGTTGGTTCTTCAAGTGAGCGCGCCACAGCACTCATGCAAAAACTTTATGCCCCTTTTGTGCGTTCGGGCAATCCGGTTATTGTGATGGACGAAAAATCCGCCGAGCTCACTAAATATGCCGCCAATTCTTTTTTGGCCGCGAAAATTACCTTTATGAACGAAGTGGCCAATTATTGTGAAATGGTCGGTGCCGACGTGGATAAAGTACGCGTGGGGATGGGAACAGACAGCCGTATTGGTAAACGCTTTTTATTTCCGGGCATTGGTTACGGCGGGTCATGTTTCCCAAAAGACGTCAAGGCCCTTCAGAAGGCCGGCCGCGATGCTGGGTATGAGTTTAAAATTTTGGACGCTGTAATTGGGGTGAACAAAGTTCAAAAAACCATACAATTGCCTAAAATTTTGGACCATTTTGGTCAGGACCTCAAGGGCAAAAAGATCGCTATTTGGGGACTTGCTTTTAAACCAGAGACGGATGATATTCGTGAGGCACCTGCGATCGATGTGATCAATGCACTTTTGGAGTATGGCGCCACCGTAGAAGCCTTCGATCCCGAGGCCATGGACAATATCCGCAAACGTTTTGGGGACCGCATTAGTTTTGGGGCCCATATGTATGCCCCCTTAGAAGATGCCGATGCGCTGGTGATTTGTACCGAATGGAGCATCTTTAGATCGCCTAATTTTGAAAAGGTCAAAGATCTGCTCAAGGAGCCGGTTATTTTTGATGGGAGAAACTTGTACAACACCCTAGACATGGAGCGCGAAGGGTTTACCTATACCTCAATTGGAAGAAACACCGTGGGTTTATGAGCGATAACAAGGGCAAAACGGTATTAATTACAGGGGCAGCAGGATTTCTGGGGTCTCATCTCTGTGATCGTTTTATCGCGGAAGGCTTTCGCGTGTTCGGCATGGATAACCTCATTACGGGCGACCTTAAGAATATTGAGCACCTTTTTGGCCTTGAGCAATTTACTTTTTGCCATCACGATGTAACGACTTTTGTGCACGTGCCGGGACCTGTGGATTATATTTTACACTTTGCCTCACCGGCAAGTCCTATTGACTACCTCAAAATCCCAATACAGACCCTTAAAGTGGGCTCTTTAGGCACGCATAATTTATTGGGGTTGGCCAAAGAAAAAAAGGCACGAATTCTGATCGCCTCGACCTCTGAGGTTTATGGAGACCCGTTGGTCCACCCGCAAAAAGAGACCTATTATGGCAACGTAAACACCATAGGTCCCCGCGGGGTTTATGATGAGGCCAAGCGCTTTCAAGAATCCATCACCATGGCCTATCACAGGTTCCACGGATTAGACACGCGAATTGTGCGCATTTTTAACACCTACGGGCCGCGCATGCGCCTGAACGACGGTCGTGTAATTCCTGCCTTTATGGGTCAGGCTTTGCGCGGAGAAGACATTACGGTATTTGGAGACGGCAGCCAAACCCGCTCGTTTTGTTATGTAGACGATCAGGCCGAAGGGATTTACCGACTGCTGATGAGCGATTACACAGACCCTGTAAATATTGGCAACCCGAATGAAATTAGCATTTTGGACTTTGCCAAAGAAATCGTTCGACTCACGGGGTCAGATCAAAAAATTGTATTTAACCCGCTCCCACAAGATGATCCGATGCAGCGCCAACCAGACATTACGGTGGCCAAAGAAGTATTAGGCTGGGAACCCAAAGTAGAGCGCGCTGAGGGCATGGCAAAAACCTACGCCTACTTTAAGGGACTGACACAGGAAGAATTATACCGCAGTGAACACAAAGATTTTTCGGCACATAATCGCCACTAAATGATTTATAAAACAGGACGATACTCGGGGTTTTTAAGGCCGATTTCTTATGCGATCGACCTGGCAATCATTCATTTGCTTGCTGCACCTTTTTTTGAGCAGCGTTTTGTCTTTTTAAATTATGTCCTTTTTGTTTCTTTCGCGTGGATTGCGATTGCTTTGAGGTCGAACTTCTATGAAATCTATCGCTTTACCCGGACCACGAATATCCTTTCATTAGGCCTTAAACAAGGGGCTCTGTTTTTGCTTTTGGTCTTTGCCTTTTTTGGATTTTATAGAGAAGTAGAAACCTCTCCGTGGTTTATTTTACGCTATGTTGTTGAGGTGATGGCCCTGATTACCCTCACCAAGATTGCTATTTATTATTTGCTCAAGAAATACCGTATTCTCCTCAAAGGAAACCTGCGCCGAGTAGTGATTGTAGGGCTAAATCAGAAGACGGATCAGTTGCGTAAGTTTTTTGAGGAAAAGCCAGAATACGGCTATGTGCTGCTTAAGACCTTCAATTTGTCAGGAAAGGACGCCTATAGCCTCGAGCAATGCCTAGAGTACATCGACAACAATCAAATTGATGAGATTTACGCCTCAGTGGCACAGCTGGACAATGCGACCATGAATCAGCTCATCGACTATGCGGACAACAACCTCAAGATTTTAAAATTCCTCCCGGACAATAAAGACATTTACAGCAAGCGGCTGGACTTTACTTATTACGGATATTTGCCCATTATCTCTATGCGTAAAATTCCTATTGACGAGCCGTTTAACAAGTTTGTCAAAAGGAGTTTTGATGTGGTTTTGGCCATTTTTGTAATTGTTTGTATCCTTTCTTGGCTCACGCCAATTTTGGGCTTGATCATTAAACTGGAGTCCAAAGGCCCCATCTTTTTTAAGCAAAAGCGCAATGGATTAGACTACAAGGAATTTTACTGTTATAAGTTCCGCTCTATGCGCCCGAATCCAGAGGCCCACTTATATCAGATTTCAAAAAATGATCCTCGAGTGACCCGCATCGGTAAGATCATTCGAAAAACAAGTATCGATGAGTTGCCTCAGTTTATCAATGTGCTCAAAGGAGAAATGTCTGCAGTGGGCCCACGGCCACACATGGTCAGTCATACCCATATGTACGCTGAAAAAATTGACAAGTTTATGGTGCGTCATTTTATTAAGCCGGGCATCACAGGTTTAGCACAGGTGAGCGGATTTCGCGGTGAGGTTGAAGACGATAATCATATTATAAATCGCGTGAAATACGATATTTTCTATTTGGAAAACTGGTCCTTGTTACTCGATATAAAGATTGTATTCCAAACCATCTTCAATGCCCTTCGCGGGGAAGAGAAAGCCTATTGATTTATGAGCGATAAGCGTGTGTCTGTTATAATGTCCGCCTATAACAATGCGCCTTTTATCGGCGCCGCAATTGAAAGTGTATTGGCACAAACGCATCCGCATTGGGAACTGCTCATTGTCGATGACGCCTCGAGTGACGAAACTTTAGCAAGAGCAGAACAATTTCAAGCGCAAGATCAAAGAATAAAAGCCTTTGTCATGGCCGAAAACCAAGGCGCATCATTCTGCCGTAACTACGCTACAAAAAAAATCGACCGGGAATTTTATCGCTTTTCTTGATGCGGATGACCTTTGGGCGCCCGAAAAATTAGAACGACAATTGGCTTTTATGCAAGCGCATGGCCTGGGCGTTAGTTATACGTCATATAATCAAGTGGATCTCGAGGGTAAGGACCGAGGCATTGTGGTTCAGGCCTTGACACAGCTCAGTGCGGACAAGCAAAAAACCAATAATTTTATTGGCAATCTCACCGGGATGTATGCTGTTGAAAAGGTTGGGCGGCTTATGGCCCCTGAGATGCGCAAGCGTCAGGATTGGGCCCTTTGGCATAAAGCGATCACGCTGAGCGCGGTGCCCGCCAAAGGCATGGCTGAGATATTGGCGGCGTACTGGGTAAGCCCGGGGTCAATGAGCAGCAGAAAATGGGGGCTGGTTCAACACAACTTTGCTTTTTACCGCCAATACTTAGAATATTCGTGGGTCAAATCTGCCCTTTGGTTGATGGTGTTTTTTGCGGTCTATTTCATTGAGCGCCCACGTTATATCAAAAAGACAAAGGGTTAATGGTCTTACTTGATTCTAAAAAAAGACTTGAAACATTTCTCGTGAAGTTGCTCTGGGCAGCATTTGACAGTATATCAGATCGCTACAATCCTCTTAGAGCGCTTAAGCCTGGTCCATTAAATTGGAGAACTGTCTGAGTTTACCCCGCTTACTGCGATCTAAAACAGTTTCATGCACCATGCGCACACTTAGCCCCATCCCGACATAAGTTTCAAGGGCCTTCTGAATTTTGTGGGTTTCATCGGCATTAAGTGGGCGCGCACTGACATAGCGGATGACAAACTGATCCATCTGGTGTTGCTCGACCACAAACTCAAAAATAGGGCTTTGGTCACTGATGACCGCTTTAGTGACATAGTAAAAGGTTAACCCCGGCACTTTTTTGTCTCCGGGCAAATGAGCCATATCATTGGTGCGCCCCAGGAGCCCAGCGAGTTTTGGCGCTGCGGGGGTTGAGGTTTTGTCCCAGTGGGCCAGATCCCCAATGTCGTAGCGAATAAGGGCGTGTGCCTTATTGTGGAGGGCCGTCAGAATCACCCGCCCATGGCTTCCCGACTCTACGGGCTGCCCAAAATCATCAAGCAGTTCAAGATAAACAGAGGTTTGGTTGATCTCTAGAGCCCCACCCACATTGGCCATGGCAATCACGCCAAGTTCACTGGCACCATATTCGTTTATGACCGGAACACCCAAGGCCTGTTCAAGCATGGTTTTGTCTTCATCAAACAACATCTCACTGGTAACAATGCAGCCTTTAAGGCTCGGGCACAACGCTTTGAGTACGATGGATTTTTGCGTCAAATATTGACCCAAACGCACAATAGACGAGGTGTATCCGTAAAGATAGCCAAAGGGATATTTTTTAAAGCGCGAGAGCATAAGGTCGAGCTTAGCGTCAGAAAGATCAAAAATGACCATACGCTGTCGACGAGCTAACCAGTCTTTTAAACGCTCCTTTTGACGCGCCCAACCCTGCAAAGGAATACCATAAAACCGAGCTTCTAGATCCACGCCCAACTCAACACCCCACTTCGCGTAGAGCTGTTTAATTTCTGCCCAGCTGTAGGCATGGGCATAACGGTCTTTGACAAAGACAAAGGGGGTGGCCGCTGCTTCCAAAGGTTTTATGCTTGTGCGTGTTTTTTGCGGTATACCCTTGAGCATAGCGCTCGGAAAGCGGGCGCTGTATATCACTTTTTATCATGATCGGCAAGCGAGACCAAAGCAGTTCCAGGTCCTGCGCTAGTAGCGTCTCAATAACTTCTGTATCGTTTTCAGGCTCTTTTTCTCAAGATTTACCCTGGAGATGATCCAGCACGAGATGTCGAAAATAAGGCGAATTTTCCAGATGGTGACGCACTATGGCCTTGCGTTGATGCTCGATCCATTCCACCAATTGATGGGCAGGCAAGCCGCTGAGTCGACGATGATCGCGCTCTGCTTTTTTTATGGGGAATCCATTGACCTCTAGTGTTCTTTCGAACCAACTCATGCGGATGCTTTAATACCTGCAAAATAAGCATTTAATTTCGCTTGCTCGTACGGGGAAATTCTAAAGCGAAACCTTTATTTTTGTCTTCACAACACGGGGAATTAGCGCGGCAAAGACATATTAAAGCGGCCCGATACAACATACTGCAGATGAATATTTTAGTCCTAGGTTCTGGTGGACGTGAACACACCTTTACCCATCAAATTGCCAAAAGCACCAAGTGTGACGCCCTTTTTGTTGCGCCAGGAAATGCTGGGACCGCACAAATTGCGACGAACCTCGAGATCAGCGTTACTGATTTTCAAGGCATCAAGGCGGCTGTACTGACCCACCAGATTGACATGGTTGTGGTAGGCCCTGAAGACCCGCTTGTTCAAGGAATTTATGATTTTTTTAAAGGGGACGATCAGCTTACACAGGTCATGATCATCGGCCCATCAGCCGCTGCTGCGGCTCTTGAAGGCAGTAAAGAGCGCGCCAAAGAATTTATGTCAGCTCACGGCATTCCCACTGCAGCCTACGCCAGTTTTACAGCCGAGACCTTAGCTCAGGGCAAGGCGTTTTTAGAGACGTTAAACCCTCCTTATGTGCTTAAGGCAGATGGACTCGCAGCAGGCAAAGGCGTTTTGATTCTAAAGGATTTGGAAGAGGCCAAAACAGAATTAGAGGCCATGTTGGCTCATGCTAAATTTGGGACAGCCAGCGCTAAAGTGGTTATTGAAGAGTTTTTAGACGGTATCGAACTCAGTGTATTTGTCTTAACCGATGGACAGAATTACAAGGTGCTCCCCACGGCCAAAGATTACAAACGTATTGGAGAGGGCGACCAAGGACTCAATACCGGCGGTATGGGCGCTGTTTCGCCCGTGCCTTTCGCCACGCCTGAGTTTATGGAAAAAATTGAGACGCGTATTGTTAAACCGACGGTCGAGGGGATCAAAAAAGAGGGCTTAGTCTATCAAGGGTTTGTCTTTATCGGTCTGATCAAAGTTGGGGAGGACCCATTTGTTATCGAGTACAACGTCCGCATGGGCGATCCTGAAACAGAAGTCGTTCTACCCCGCATTGAAACCGACCTCTTGGAATTGCTCGAGGCCACAGCACGCGGCAAACTCGACAGTATAAATTTAAGGGTGACGCCACAATCGGCAGCGACCATTATGGCGGTGTCTGGAGGATACCCAGAGGCCTACGAAAAAGGCAAACCAATTCACGGTTTAAATCAGGCGGAACAAGGAATGGTATTTCACGCGGGGACTGCGCTCGATTCCGGAGTTGTTGTGACCAGCGGGGGACGCGTTTTGGCGGTCACTTCTTTAGATGATGATTTCAGACAGGCCATAAAAAAATCTTATCAAACATTGAGTAAAATCTCGTTTGATAAGATGTATTATCGAAAGGATATCGGTTTTGACCTCTAAGAGTCGCCGAGATAAGAGTGCGCCGTTTGACTGCGGTCCTCTTCTCCTCGTTCATTGAATTGGGCCAATTGCTTCATCCAATAATAGAAAGCCACAAAAAAGATCCCAATAAACACCCAAGTCATGAGGTTTGCTCCCCACCAATTGCTCAATTCGAATTCACGAACAGCGTTAAGTGGTGTAAGCAAAAGCGCGTCTACCAAAGATTCAATGCCTTCAAAAGAACCTTTCCAAGTCATAAGTCTTATATTTAGACGACAAAAATAGAGAATAGGGCTTATGTTGACAAGCTTTTTTGGGAATTCTAAATCGATAAATTACATCCTATTGGCTGCAGCCTTGCCCTTAGTTTTAGGCTTGCGCTTTTGGGTCACGTTTTCAGGCCTACCTTCTTTTATGCAGGTTCTAGAGCTCATTGGTCAATCAGGCCTATTGATTTTTTCACTGTTGTTGCTTGATTTTGTCATTAGAAAAAACAAATTAACCCAACCCAACACCTATGGATTATGGTGGTTTTTCTGTGGGATTGTCGCTGCCGTAGAACCCGGAAACCTCCTTCAATCCCTTGTTTTGACACTTTCTTTACTTTCTTTACGCCGGATGATGAGCTTGGCTAACGAGCAAAACTTAGAAAAGAAAATTTTTGATGCGGCCCTTTGGATCTTTATGGTTTCCATGTTTTACCCGTGGTTTCTTTGGATGATTTTGGCCTTGTACATGGCTGTGGCACAACTCAATCAAATCGCTTGGCGTTATTATTTTATTCCCCTCTTTTCAGCGCTGTGTCTTGGGTTAATTTTAGCAGGGGTCGTGGCTTTATACCCTGAAATCACAGCGGCAGTTCCAGGAGGCGATACATTGGTAAGCCTAGAGCTTGAACCCCTTAATTGGTCTTGGCCAAAGCCGATCTGGTTGCAATTGGGCTTAGCCGCAGGGGCCTTATTGCTCGTAACCACTCTAGTGCGCTTGCCCTTGGCATACAAAGAAGGCACAACCATGCGTCAAGGACATTTTCAATGGGTTTGGCGTGTTTTGATCATGGTGCTGGTTCTTGCTGGTTTTTCTCTCGACCAAAAAACAGTAGTATTTATATGGCTGGTTTTACCCTTGACCTCAATTCTGTACGCCAATAGCTTAGAACTAAAACAACCCAGTTGGATGCGGGAGTTTTTGGCCTTTTTGCCTTTGGCAATGCCTTTGGCGCAACTCCTTTTAAAATAAAGTATCTTTGTGGCAAAGTTGTGCTTATGTTTACCCAAAACGCCCTAGAAATTTTTGAACAAGTCATTACAGATTATCATATCAAGGACGATCCATACCAAACTTTTGAAAATCCATACGACCCCAAGGCAGAAGTTTTGAATTATCTGCTCTATCGTAAATGCTGGATTGACACGGTCCAATGGCATTATGAAGACATTATTAGAGACCCTCAAATAGACCCTGTTGCGGCCTTGACCCTCAAGCGACAAATCGATGCCTCGAATCAAGATCGCACCGATATGGTTGAATATATTGACAGTTATTTTTTAGAGCAGTACAAAGAAGTAAGCCCAAAGAATTCAGCAACCATTAACACTGAGAGTCCTGCTTGGGGAGTAGACCGATTGTCTATTTTGGCCTTAAAAATTTATCATATGCGTCAGGAGACGCAGCGTCCTGATGCGAGTGCGGCGCATAAAATGGCCTGTCAAACTAAACTTGATGTGCTTTTGGAACAACGTCACGATTTGAGTACCGCCATAGAACAACTCTTAAAGGACATTGCCGCTGGGGACAAATACATGAAAGTCTACAAGCAGATGAAAATGTATAACGACGACGAGCTAAACCCAGTGCTGCGCGGTCAAAAATAATTCGTGAGCCAGCGTCCGCGACATATTGCCGTAGTGCGATTTTCAGCCATGGGCGATGTGGCCATGTTGTTTCCGGTGTTGCGTGCTGTATTGGCACAAAACGACATAGAAATTACGCTGCTCACGCGACCCCAATTTGCGCCTATCTTTTCCTCATTGAGAGGGCTGCAGATAAAAACAATTGACTTAAAAAAGCATTATAAGGGGCCTGTCGGACTTTGGCAACTCGCGCGTGAAATAAAAGCCCTGAATCCAGATGATTTTTTAGACCTGCACGATGTCTTGCGCACCAAGATACTCAAGCGCTATTTGCGATTTTTGGGCGTGAATACCAGCACGTTTAACAAGGGGCGGGCAGAGAAAAAACAGCGCGTTAAACATTTTGACCCAAGCCTTCCTTGGCTTAAGAGCACCCATCAGCGCTACGCCGAGGGTTTTGAAGCTTTAGGACTCAAGGTCGGGCTCAATCAAGAGGCAAACGCCATTGACCCAGATAAATCAGTCGTCCAAAAGCGCAGTCCGCTAGTGCAGGACTTTTTAGATTCTTTAAAGACGCAAAGCTCTTTAAACACTCAAAGAGGGGCGTATATTGGATTTGCCCCATTTGCGGCCTTTGCGGGCAAAACATATCCTCTAGATCTTGCTCAAAACCTTTGCGAAGTCCTAGTTCAAAAAGGCCATCGGGTGTTCCTCTTCGGGGCCCCAGGAGAAGAGGCAAGGCAACTGGCCGGCTTAGCTAAAAATCGAGAAGGGATTCATGTCTTGGCCGGTAAGTGGGCTTTTGATCAAGAGTTAGAGTTGATGAGCGCCTTAAATTTGATGGTTGCCATGGACAGTAGTAATGGACATTTGGCAGCAAACTTTGGTCTTCCTGTGATTACCCTTTGGGGGGCCACACATCCTAGTTTGGGCTTTATGCCCTTTGGCCAAGGCCCTGAACGACAATTATATGCCGATCGCCGTCAATACCCCGAATTACCTACATCGGTTTATGGAAATAAACTTCCTCAAGGGTATGCGCAGATAATGCGCAGTATCCCCGCGGAAGACATCGTTGAAAAAGTCGAAGACCTTTTGGGTTAGGCCTGGTCGTAATCTACAGTAAGCTGATCGCTTTGCGCTAAAGTTTGACACGTCAGCACCAAGCCTTCAGCAACTTCACCATCAGTTAAAATTTGGTTTTTGATCATTTGTGCTTGGCCCTGAGTTACACGAGCAATACAGGAACTGCAAATTCCCCCTTGACAAGAATAGGGAGGGTCCAGGTCGTGTTTGAGAGCAGCGTCGAGCACGGGTGTGTTTTTGTCGATATGCAGCACGGTAGATGCTCCATCGAGCACAATGGTCAAAGCGCATTGTCCCTCTTTAACCTCAGCAGTGCCTTCTGCGCTGCTAAAAAATAATTCATCGTGTATGTTGTCCTTAGAAGCGCCGAACTCAGGGAGAACCTCTTTTAAGGTTTGGATCATTTGTTCGGGACCGCAAAGTAAATATTGGTCAAAGAACACTCCCGCCAGTTCATTTTGAAACAAGTGTTTTATGGCCCCTGACTCTATACGCCCAAAACGCACATCCTGAACTGAGGTGCGTGAGTAAAACAAGATCATTTTAAAGCGGTCAGGATAGTTGTTTTCGAGGGTTTTAAGTTCCTCTAAAAACATAGCCTCTTCGGGGGATTGGTTTCCGTAGACCAAAGTGAATTTGGCCATTGGTGCAACGGCCATCACTTCTTGAATCATCCCCATAATAGGAGTGATCCCACTGCCCGCGGCGAATCCGAGATAATGCTGTCGGTCTTCTGCAGAGGGACTGATCGTAAATTGCCCTTGCGGCGCCAAGACCTTCAATGATTCACCTTCTTTTAGAACATCATGGGCCCAAGTAGAAAAGGTGCCTCCAGACACTTTTTTTATCCCCACTTTCCAAGTGTTTTGACTCGGGGCAGAACAAAGGGAATAGGACCGGCGGACTTCCGCGTGGTCTATCTCTTGAATTAAGGTCAAGTATTGCCCCGCTTTGAAAGCAAAATTCGTTTGTAATTCTTTTGGGACCGCGAGAGTCAGCTCCACAGAACTCGGCGTTAGCGATCGTTTTTGGGTTACGGTCAATTCTATAGCATGCGTCATGAACAATTTTTTTTCAAAAATACAAATTCACGACTTTAAATGGGTGTGGGGTAAGAACATAATCCCCTATTTTTGACCCTAAAATCAGGCTCTTATCAAAAAGAATGGTATTTTTACCCTCCTTTGGTAAAAACCCAATAATAAAGACTTAAATTTAGAGTTAGCGTCTTTATAATCTTGAATGCAGTGAAACGACGTCAATCTTTTTTACTCCTCGGTTTGATGCTTGTGGTTCTCGGATCTTGTTCGAGAAAGAAAGACACTTTTGTCACCCGTAATTTCCATGCGGTTACCGCCGAGTTTAATGCCCTTTACAATGGTGGAGAAGCATTAATTGATGGAAATGAAGAGCTCGCCACAAATTATCGCGATAATTTTTGGGAAGTGCTGCCTGTTGAGCGTTTTGAAATCAAGGAGGCCATACTAAAGCCCGGGGAGAAGGGAAATCCAAACTTTAATCGTGCAGAAGAAAAGGCGGCTATAGCCATCCAAAGACATTCTATATACCTCAATGGCAAAGAATATAATCCACAGATAGACGAGGCCTACATGATGCTCGGCAAGGCGCGTTATTACGGCCAGCGATTTATTCCGGCGATTGACGCGTTTAATTTTATCCTCAATCGTTACCCAAGCTCCAACAGCATAAACGAAGCCCGTATGTGGAAGGCGAAATCAAGCATACAATTGGGCAATGAAGAGTTTGCCATCAAGGAACTAATGGAGCTCTTTAGCAAAGAAGGCTTAACCGATCAAGACAAAGCGGATGCAGCGGCTATTCTGGCCCAAGCCTATATTAATTTGGACTCCTTACCAGCGGCGCTACCCATGATTAAGTTGGCCGCGAGTATGATCAAAGACAAAGAACTTCAGGGGCGTTATCGTTTTATCGAGGGCCAAATCCAAAATAGATTGTCCCAAGCAGACAGCGCGAATCTCGCCTTCCAAAAAGTAATCGACTTAAAGCGCAATACCTCTCGAACCTATTATGTGCGCTCGTTTTTGGAGCAAATCAAAAACTTTAACTATGCTCAAGGGGATACGGTTGCCTTAAAGGAATTGTTGTGGGATTTAGGTCAAGACCGTGAAAACAGACCGTTTCGAGATGTTATTTTTCATGAAACGGGTAATGTTTACCGAATCATGAAAAATATCGACACCGCTGTGGCGTACTACAATAAGTCCATTAAGTTCTACAACGAAGATCGTCAACTACAGGCCAACAATTACAGCACTTTAGCGGACATAAATTTTGACCTGGCTGAATACCAAAAAGCGGGTAAATATTACGACAGTACCCTGACGTTTTTAGAGGAAAACTCGCGCACATGGCGTCGCATGAAAAAAAGAAGGGAAAACCTTTCAGATGTCATTAAGTATGAGCGTATAGCAGGGGTTAATGATTCAATTCTCGGACTTGTTGCCATGAGTCCCGAAGAGCAATTGGCCTATTTTACTGCCTATACAGAAAAATTGATCGCCGCCGCCAAAGCCGATTCTATTGCCACGGCCAAACGCGAAAAGCGAGAACAGGACAATGAGTTTTACACCAAAAAGGCTGGGAAAAACAGCAGTGGGGCTACTTTTTATTTTTACAACAGTACGACCGTGGCCTATGGTAAACAAGAATTCAGAAGCATCTGGGGCAAACGCGGTTTAGAGGATAATTGGCGTAACGCAAGTAAGGGAACCATTACCCCAGGGGCTGATGAAATGGTCGCTGAAGAAGAGGGAATTGCCATTGAACGGCGCACCATCATGGACCCTAACACCTACATCGGTCGTATTCCTACAGACTCTTTGGTTATCGATTCCTTGAAACGCACGAGAAATTTTGCCTATTACCAACTCGGCCTGGTGTACAAAGAAAAATTCAGAGAATACACGCGCGCCGCAGACAAACTTGAGAAGCTTTTGACCTTTCACCCCCAAGAGCGTTTGGTGTTGCCCTCTAAATACTATTTGTACAAAATCTATGAGGTTTTAAATAACAAACAAGTGGCGGACTCGTGGAAAATGGACATCATCAACAATCATCCGGAGTCCCGTTACGCCGAGATTTTGAGGAACCCTCAAGCCCAGTTGGCCAGCGATGCTTCAAGCCCTGAATTTAAGTATAAGGCGCTGTACAAACAATTTGAAGACGGGGATTATAATGAAGTTTTAGCCCAATGTGAGGAATATATTAATCTTTACGCAGGCAACGATATTCTGCCAAAGTTTGAGCTTTTAAAGGCCACAGCACTGATGTATGTTAAAGGATTTTTAGCATATAAAAACGCCATAAATTTTGTGGCCTTGACTTATCCCCAATCTGATGAAGGTAAACAGGCACAAGAGATTTACACGAGCGTTTTGCCCGGCCTGGCTTCATCTGAATTTACCGCAGAGGGCGACCAGTACAAGATTGTTTATAGATTCGACGCAGCGCAAATTGAAGCAGCTCTAGAATATTTAGAGACCGTAAAATCGGCTTTGGCCAATTTTCCAAGAGAGAAACTCGAGGCCAGTCAAGACTATTATTCTCCGAATGAGCTGTTTGTGGTCATCCATGGGCTAAAATCACCCCTCGGAGCAAAGGGCTTTGCGGAAACGCTGGCTGCAGAGCGTTCATATGAGATGAATCGCCCTTATTTTGTGATTTCTAGTGAAAATTATCGTGTGGTTCAGTGGCATAAAAATTTAATTGATTATCTTGACCTTCAGAGTGTTGAGGTTAGTCCCTCAGGACAATAAAGCGTTTAGCCATGTTCAGTGATAAAAAACAAAAGCAATTTATGGAACCCTCAGTAAGTCAAAACAGAATAAACGAAGGAACAAAACTTGTTGGAGACATTGCCTCTACAGGCTTTTTTCGTATTGATGGAACCATCGAGGGTACTTTGGAAAAACCCTCTAAAGTGGTTTTAGGAAAATCAGGTTTTATTAAAGGAAAACTTGTTTGCGGCGACGCAGACCTCGAAGGTCGTTTTGAGGGAGAACTCCATGTTAGTGGCACACTCACCTTAAAATCTTCTGCGCGCATCCAAGGACAAGTCGTTGTTGGGAAGCTATCGGTAGAACCAGGGGCGATCTTTAACGGAACCTGCAGTATGCAAGAGGAAGGTCAAAGCAAGGTCCCTGAAAACAATGCAGTAAGCAAAGGAAGTTTGTTTGATCGCCAACATAGACTAAAAAAAACGGAGGCTTCTGAGACTACCTCAGCCTAGGTTTTGAATAGGCTCATTTAAACCCGTCAATCCATTCACAGAAAAATTATGCCCGCCAAAGAAAATTCTTGGAAGCGTTGGTTGGCACTCTCGGGCATTGGCCTAGAGATGGGGGTTATTATCTATTTAGGACACCGGATTGGGTTGTGGAGCGCACAGCATTGGGCCCTCACCTCGAAGCTACCTGAAGTCGTCGGTACACTGGCAGGCGTAGCACTTTCACTCTATCTTGTGGTGCGTCAAACCACTAAACTCAATTCTTAACCCAAATATTTACTGAGAATCGTATGCCCAAAACAGCGACAGCCTATCTTTCATTTATCGGGTTTAGCCTGGTGATTTTTGTCGTTCATGTCCTAGTGCGCGGTCTGTGGAACATCGATATTTGGTCTTTGATCATGCTAAAGTCGTACGCAGTGAATGTGGGATTAGGCCTAGTCCTAATTGCGGCGGCAAATCGCTTGCTGGAGCGTCAATCAACTTATGTTGGCTGGGTATTTGTAGCCCTTAGCGGGCTTAAATTTATTTTGTTCTTTGCGCTGATTTGGCCAGAGATTAAGCAAGATGGCGTGACCTCTTCAGCCGAGTTTGCCTCCTTTTTTGTCCCCTATTTGGGGTGTCTCTTGTTTGAATTGAGGTTTTTGTCCAAACGCCTTAACGCCCTGTAATTTAGCCTGATTTTACAAGAGTTAAAAAAACCCCTCTTTTCCTTTTAGATTCTAATCAATAGTGGTATTTTTGCCGCGATTTTTATTAAGAGTTTATCAACATAACGACGGATGCAAAAAAATCATTTAACCGCACTATTTTTCACTGTTTTTGTGTGTTTTGGCGCCATTAATGCTTGGGCCTCAGACCCCAAAAAGAAAGGAGATACCCCAGACGATCGAAAGAGCGAAGTAAGTGCTTATGTCAAGCACCACAACCTTGACACGCATGATTTTGGTTTATTTTCATACACCGATGATCAAGGACATCATCACTCTGTAGGGTTTCCATTGCCCGTTATATTGTGGTCTGATGGATTGCACGTGTTTTCGTCAAGCGCACTTCATCATGGAGAGGAAGTTGTCGCTTCAGGCGATAAATTCTTTAAACTAGACGCTCATACTTATAAGATTTATGAGACAGATGCGGAGGGGACTTTTTCCTATGATGATAAGCACCATGTAACCAATGTTGCGCCACTTGATTTTTCAATCACCAAAAGCGTTTTCATGATTATGGTGGTGAGTGTATTGTTGTTTTGGATCTTCTCTTCTTTAGCTAAGTCTTATGCCCAAAACCGCAGTATACCAAAAGGTGTTGGGCGATTTTTTGAACCTATAGTATTGTACATCCGAGACGATATTGCGATTCCTAATATTGGTGAGGAGAAATACCAAAAGTACATGCCTTACTTATTGACCGTTTTCTTCTTTATTTGGTTTTTGAACTTGTTTGGTTTGACCCCGCTTGGGATCAATGTAACAGGGAACATTGCTGTAACGACCGCACTGGCCATTATAACCTTTTTGTTGACCAATCTTACGGGAACCAAAGATTATTGGAAGCATATTTTTGACCCACTCGGGCACGGGATGCCTTGGGCAGCTAAAATTCCTTTGTATATTATTTTAATTCCCATCGAAGTATTGGGAATTTTCATCAAGCCGTTCTCACTTTTGATACGTTTGTATGCAAACATGCAGGCGGGACACATCGTATTGGGGAGCTTGTTAGGATTGATTTATATATTCCAAAACTGGATTGCCGGACCACTTGGTTTTGGTTTGTCGTTTGCCATCTCGCTTATTGAGTTGTTAGTGGCCTTATTGCAAGCCTATATTTTTACCATGCTTTCGGCCCTGTATTTTGGATTCGCAAGTGAGAGCCACGATCATGCTGTAGAGCACGATGGTGAGGTGCAACATTTGTAAGTAAAGAGAATGTTTAATTTAAATTAATATTAGTTATGACTATTCCAACTATTGTAGGTGCAGGTTTAGCGGTTATCGGTGTAGGTATCGGTATCGGCCAAATTGGTGGTAAAGCCATGGAGGCGATCGCTCGTCAGCCTGAGGCTTACGGAAAGATTCAAACGGCGATGCTTATTGCAGCGGCTTTGATCGAAGGTATCGGTTTCGCAGCGATTTTCGCGGCTTAATTGAAAAAATTTACTGCTGCCCCAACGGTTGGTTGGGGCGGTAGTTTAATGAAACCCACGCCTTAAAGGCGACACGATAAATAAAAATAAGACCCCGTTTTTCGGGCCGTGATTATGGAAAAATTATTAGGAGAATTTTCAGTAGGCTTGTTTTTTTGGCAAACACTTTTGTTTGTTGCCCTAATCTTATTGTTAAAGAAATTTGCTTGGAAACCCATTTTAGACGCGGTTAACGAGCGTGAGCAAGGGATTAAAGATGCTCTTGACTCTGCTGAGCAAGCCAAACAAGAAATGGCCAATCTTCAGGCAGACAATGAAAAATTGTTAAAAGAAGCGCGCGCAGAGCGTGATGCGATGCTTAAAGAAGCCCGTGACATCAAAAACAAGATGATCAACGACGCTAAAGAAGAAGCAAAGGGTGAAGCCGACAAGATGGTGGCCCAAGCCCAAGCAGCCATAGAAAGCGAGAAAAAGGCAGCGATTGCTGACCTAAAGAATCAAGTCGCGAGTTTGTCTTTGGAAATCGCTGAAAAGGTGGTTAGAGAGAATTTATCAAGCGACGATAAACAACAAAAATTGGTGAAAAATCTATTAGACGATTCATCGTTAAACTAAAATCATGACAGGGAACAGAGCAGCATTGAGATACGCTACGGCACTTCTAAGTCTGTCCCAAGATAAGGGTCAGGAAAGCGCAGTTTTAGGGGACATGCAGCGTGTTGTGGAGACCCTATCTGTAAGTGCGGATTTACGGTCAGTATTGCGCAGTCCAGTGGTAAAGACTCAAGACAAAGTGAATGTTATGCATTCCGTGTTTGCTGGCGTCAGCAAAGAATCCTCGGATTTGTTCGACTTATTAGCAAGCAACAAACGTGTTGCAATACTGGGTCAGGTGGCTCAGGGCTTTATTGATTTATACCGTAAAGCTCAGGGAATCCAAACCGCAAAGGTTACTCTGGCGGCACCACTCACTGAAGCCCTAGAAAAAGAAATCATTGCAAAAGCCAAGGCGATGACCGGAGGCAGCACAATTGAATTGGCTACCGAAATTAATCCAGAAATCATAGGTGGATTTATTTTGCGTGTAGGGGACTTACAATACAATGCAAGCATCGCAAATCAGTTCCAAAAGATCAAAAGAGAATTTAGAAAAAGTATATAATTCAAAGGGCCTTGCCCACAATAGCGAAAACAATGGCAGAAGTAAATCCAGCTGAAGTATCAGCAATATTGAAACAACAACTTAGCGGACTTGAGTCGACTGCTTCACTTGATGAAGTAGGATCAGTACTTACCGTAGGAGACGGTATCGCGCGCGTTTATGGTTTGTCTAATGCACAATACGGTGAATTGGTTGAGTTCGACAATGGCCTTGAAGGAATTGTACTGAACTTAGAAGAAGACAATGTTGGGGTAGTATTACTAGGACCTTCCAAAGAAATCAAAGAAGGCGCCACAGTAAAGCGTACCCAACGTATTGCGTCGATTAATGTTGGTGAAGGTATTGTAGGGCGTGTAGTTAATACCCTAGGTCAGCCTATTGATGGTAAAGGTGCTATTGAAGGAGAAACCTTTGAAATGCCTCTAGAGCGTAAAGCACCAGGGGTAATTTTCCGTCAACCAGTTAACGAACCACTTCAGACTGGGATTAAGTCTATTGATGCGATGATTCCTGTAGGTCGTGGTCAGCGTGAGCTTGTTATTGGGGACCGTCAAACAGGGAAAACCACCGTATGTATTGATACAATTCTAAACCAAAAAGAATTTTTCGATGCGGGTGAGCCTGTATATTGTATTTACGTTGCGGTAGGGCAAAAAGCCTCTACTGTGGCGAATATTGCAAAAGTTTTAGAAGATAAAGGAGCTCTAGCCTATACAACAATTGTTGCGGCTAACGCTTCTGACCCTGCACCAATGCAGGTATATGCTCCATTTGCTGGAGCGGCTATTGGGGAGTACTTCCGTGATACTGGACGTCCTGCTCTTATTATTTATGATGATTTATCTAAGCAAGCCGTTGCTTACCGTGAGGTATCTCTTTTGCTTCGTCGTCCTCCAGGGCGTGAAGCCTATCCTGGGGATGTATTCTACTTACACTCAAGATTACTCGAGCGTGCGGCTAAAGTAATTGCCGATGATAATATCGCAAAGAACATGAACGATCTTCCTGCCTCTTTGAAAGATAAAGTAAAAGGTGGTGGATCTTTGACCGCTTTACCGATTATCGAAACTCAAGCGGGGGACGTTTCTGCGTATATCCCAACAAACGTAATTTCGATTACAGACGGTCAGATTTTCTTAGAAAGTGACTTATTTAACTCTGGGGTTCGTCCAGCGATTAACGTGGGTATTTCGGTATCTCGTGTTGGGGGATCTGCTCAGATTAAATCGATGAAAAAAGTTGCGGGTACCTTAAAGTTAGACCAAGCTCAGTACCGTGAACTTGAGGCGTTCGCGAAGTTCGGTAGTGACTTAGATGCCGCCACGATGAATGTTATTGAAAAAGGGAAGCGCAATGTGGAAATCTTGAAGCAAGCGCAAAATGATCCTTACACTGTGGAAGATCAGGTGGCGATTATTTATGCGGGTTCAAAGAACTTGTTGCGTAACGTTCCAGTAGAAAAAGTAAAAGAATTCGAAAGAGATTATATTGAGTTATTAAACACCAAGCATCGCGATAGTTTAGATGACCTTAAGGCGGGTAAACTTACCGATGAAGTAATCGATGTATTGACTCAAGTCGCCAAAGACTTGTCATCACGTTACTAAACTTAGAACTAAGATCAATTAATCGAATATTCACTGTAAGTAAAGCAAGCATACATGGCTAACTTAAAGGAAATCAGAAATAGAATCTCGTCCGTAGGGTCTACCATGCAAATTACCAGTGCCATGAAAATGGTGTCTGCAGCCAAATTGAAAAAGGCTCAGGACGCGATTGTGGCCATGCGTCCTTACGCTGAGACCTTGAGTGCTTTGTTGCAAAACCTAAGCGCCGCTTTGGATGGTGAGGCCAATAGCCCATACGCAGCACAAAGACCAATTAAGAAAGTATTGGCTGTGGTAATCACCTCAAATCGTGGTCTTGCGGGGGCGTTTAACAGTAACGTGGTTAAAGAGGCTAAGCGTATCGGAGAACAATTCCCTCAAGCACAGGTTGATTATTTTACTTTGGGTAAAAAAGGGAATGATGCCTTTAAAAAATCAGAACGCGTAGTGTTCAATGACAATACGATTTTCGATGATCTTAATTTCGAGGCTAATGCAGCGCTTGCAGAGCAGCTCATGGATAAATTCAAGGCGGGCGAATACGATAAAATCGTGTTGATTTATAACAAATTCAAGAACGCCGCCACCCAAATTGTGATGAATGAAGATTTTCTTCCACTAGAGCCTCAGGTGCAGGAAGGAACTTCAGCAGGAACCACAGATTTTATCTTTGAGCCTTCTCAAGAAGAAATTGTAGCCGAGCTCATTCCAAAGAGTTTAAAAACTCAGTTGTTTAAGGCATTACGCGATAGCGTAGCCAGCGAACATGGAGCGCGTATGACGGCAATGCACAAGGCTACTGATAATGCCAAGGAGCTTAAAAATAACTTAACCCTTGAATATAACAAGGCCAGACAAGCAGCCATTACCAATGAAATTCTTGAAATTGTTGGTGGTGCTGAGGCCTTAGCTGGATAGCGGGTAAATGCCCGAACAGCCCTTGAGGTTACCTATAAAATGGGTCATTAAAACCATACGAACCTCCCCAAACGGGGAGGTTTTTTTATACCTTTATGGAGATAAAATCGGTTTAGAATGGGAGGTATGATCTGGAGCAAGCGAATTGCAGCAATAATGAATTGGTTGCCTGTTTGCAGCGTTTTATTGCTCGTGATTATGGTTGGTTGTGCTTCGGGCAAAGATGCCACTAAGACTTCAGCAGCACCTTTTCAGCTCATCTGGGCCAATGTAGAGCCGTGGGTTTCTGGCACTTCAGACGGACCAAGTGGTATGCGCCTGAGATTTGAACTTAGCCCGCCAATTGCGCCAGTGCGATTTAAATCATTGTGTTATATGCAGCAATCGGCGCCCGTTGTGAAAAGGCCAAATAGCCCCGATATGTTTAGTGTGAGCTACACGAGCCATTCATCGTCATCTCAGCTTCAAGTTGAGCCCTGCGCGGCACCCGATTTTTGGCAAAGTGAGACGAATCAGCCGGACCAAGCCGTTTTAATTTATGAGCTAGACGGTGTCGAAAACTATTTCGTTATAAATGACATTGTCTTAAAACCGATTTTGGCCTATCCTGGAAGACAGTAGCCCTATTGAGCAAACTAAAAACAAGGAAACGTTTAATTAAACCATGGAAATAAAGTTAATTAATAAATCTGGCCATCCCGACCCTGCATACGAGACGGAGCGTTCTGCGGGTATGGATTTGCGTGCTGTGACCACCGATCCCATTAGCCTGGAACCGATGCAAAGAACGATCGTAAAAACAGGATTGTTTATAGAACTTCCTACAGGGTACGAGGCTCAGGTACGGCCGCGAAGTGGCTTGGCAGCAAAAAGCGGCATTACCGTTCTTAACGCTCCTGGCACAATTGACGCCGATTATCGCGGAGAAATTGGGGTGATTTTAGTGAATTTGTCCGACAGTCCATTTACGATTCAACACGGAGATCGTATCGCCCAATTAGTTATAGCCAAACATGAGCGTGCCCATTGGACTTCCACAGAATCCCTAACAGAAACAGAGCGCGGCAGCGGAGGCTTCGGCAGCACTGGAATTCAATAACCCCAATAATGATTATCCAAAAAACAACGTTATGAAAATAATTGTCCCCATGGCAGGTCGCGGATCTAGATTACGCCCTCATTCTTTAACCGTACCTAAACCTCTTATTCCTGTAGCTGGGATGCCTATAGTACATCGATTAGTCCGGGATATTGCCGCCTTAATGGATGAACCTATTAGTGAAATTGCTTTTGTTTTAGGAGACCCGGCATATTTTGGTTCGGAAGTCGTGAGTGCGCTTGAGGCTTTGGCCCGCGATTTAGGCGCTAAACCGTCAATTTATCGTCAATTGGACCCAAAGGGCACGGGCCATGCCATTATGTGCGCAGAGCCCTCCTTAGAGGGCCCGGCGGTCGTTGCTTACGCCGACACCTTGATTCGGGCCAGTTTTGATCTGGACAAATCGGTGGATAGTGTAATTTGGACTAAAAAAGTGAAAGATCCACAAGCTTATGGTGTTGTGGCCTTAAATGCGCAAGGCCATATCACGGACTTGGTAGAAAAACCTCAGGAGTTTGTCAGCGACCAGGCGGTTATCGGTATATATTATTTTAAAGATATCGGGGCCCTAAAAACTGAATTACAGCAGGTTATTGATCAGGGACTCACTCACGGCGGAGAATATCAAATCAACGATGGAATTAAGGCTATGATGGCACAAGGAAAGGTGTTTAAAACCAGTACTGTGGATCATTGGATGGACTGTGGCAACAAAGAAATCACCGTTGAAACCAACACCAAAATGCTCGGATTCATGGCGCAAGATGGCTTGCCAATGCGCGGAGAAAATATAGTTTGCGAACAAACTCAAATTATTGAGCCCTGTTATATTGCCCATGGCGTGACCCTTCGTAATTGTAAAATTGGCCCCTATGTTTCCATTGGCCCCAATACGGTTATCGAGAATTCAATTATTGAACAAAGTATTATTCAGAGCGACACTAAAATTACAAACGCATCTTTGAAGGAGGCCATGATTGGCAACCATGTGGTTTTTGACGGAAACTTTACCAAAGTAAGTCTAGGCGATTACTCCCAAATGGCATGAATTTAAAGGGGACTATAGCACTTTGTTTAATATTTATTGGACCTGTTCTATTTGCACAAAAGGACAGTACTGCCATTAGTGCCTCTGCAAACTTAAAGCGCTTTATGACATTTTATTTTGAGTCTATAAAGCATCGGGCTATGGAAAACCCCGAATTGGCGTTAAAAGCATTGGACGCCGCGCAGCGAATTAAAGACTTAAACCAGGAACAGCAGAGCGCCATAGCTTATGAGCAGGGTAAAAATCACGCCTTGCTCCAGGATTTTGATCGCGCCATACGGGCTTTTGAATTGGCTCAAACTCATCCAGAGTTTACAGTTGCCGCTCAAACAAGTTTATACGACATATACCACCAGCAAGGCGCATATGAAAATGCGATCACAGTGGTCAAAGCCCTTTCTAGAATTGATAACGACTACTGTGTAGATTTAATCAAGTTACACATAGAAACCGGAAATTTGAATCGGGCTCAGGTTATTTTAGATAGTATTAGCAATTCATGGGGTCCAGGCCTTGAATTACAGTCTATTGATTTAGAATTACAAAATCGGCGTCTAGCAAGCCAAAATCAGAGCGGCGGTGCAGGTTTTGGACCACAGGATTACCTGCGTTATAAAGAAATGCTTGAGGGGGGACTTATGGATCAAGCCTTAATGATGTTAAAGCGCATGATCAGTGCCACTGATTTAGCACCAAAGGCCAAAGCACAAGCCCTCGAAGCCTTTGCGGCTCAATCGCCCGACAAGCAATATCAAGAGTCTTTTGAACGTTTGATTCCTGACCTAGAGCGCATAGAAAGTGCTTCAATAGAGGTGGCTTTGGGGTGCTACTTTTTAGATCGACTGGTCTTGGATCGGGCTCAAAGACACGGGCAAAAGGCTCTGGACCTGGAACAAAACAATAAAGAGGCGCTTTTGCTTATGGCGAGCGTGGACTTCGCTTTAGAAGAGTATCCGTCAGGACTTCAGCGGGCAGAGATGGCGTTGGCCCTTTATCCGGCTGATCCTTGGTGCTATCTTATGGCGGCAAGAGGATATCGATTTACAGGCTTGTTGGACCTTGCAGAGATGCAAGTTTTGTCGGGAATAGAATTTACCTTAGCAGGATCAAATCAACATCGCCTGCTTTGTCTTGAAGCTGCGTCACTTTACAAGGAACTTGGCAGAGAAAAAGAGGCAGAATTATGGTTGGATAAAGCATATCAATGAACACGATTAAGCGTTATACCATATTGCTAATTGGCACTGGACTTTTGCTTCAAGGCTGTCGTTCTGCGGCAGATTTAAGTAGCGCCTTGCCGAATCCAAAATGGACTGCCGCTCAAGTGGTCAGAGCTCACAAACAAACGCAACCAGAATTCAAGTATTTGGCGGCGCGCGCTCAGGTGGTTTATAAAACCGAAGATCAAGAACAAAAGATCAATGTGTCGCTGCGCATGAAAAGTGGCGATACTATTTGGATGAAGGCCACTGTCTTTGGAATAACCTTGGCAAAAGCCCTAATCACACAAGATCAGGTTTCTTATTATGAAATGCTGAATAAAACCTATTATCAAGGCCCGGTAGAGGAGTTATCAAGATGGCTGGGCTTTTCCGTGACCATGGAACAACTGCAGCATCTACTTTTGGGACAATCTGTTTTGGATATGGGACGCGGCACTCCGCAACAAATCCAGGGAGGGAGTTATGTTTTAGGACCTATAGACACAGGAATAGGATGGAACTTAACCAATTCGGTACGTCCAGATAATTTCAGGCTAAAAAGTGCTGATTTATCTTCTACTGGGATAGTCCCGACCACAGCTTCATTAAATTATGGAGATTATCGCCAAGAGGCCGAACAGTATTTTCCTGAACGACTGAACTTATTAGTCAGTACGCCAAAGGCGCGCACTCAGATTAAGCTCAGCTTTAAGCAGTTCGATTTATTGGATCGAATGAATTTTGGTTATGAAATTCCTGAGGGCTTTAAAAAAATGAGTCCATGAGACGGGCACTTTTAACATATTGGTCGATCTTGTTTTTTGCCCTAATTTTTGGGGTGGAGGCCATGGCACAAAATGATCGGCAAAAAGTCTTAGAGCAGCAGCGTCTCGAAATTTTAAAGGAAATAGAGTCGATTAACGCCTTACTCTTTGACACTAAAGATCAAAAAAGCTCTTTACTGACAAAGGTCCAGAGCCTCGATCAAAAGATTCAGACCAGAGAGCGACTGATTCGTTTGACGAATCAACAGGCCAATTACCTCACGCGCGAGATCAATAAAAACATCAACACACTGGATCAACTCCAAGAAGAACTCAAAAAACTTAAAGAGGACTATGCTGCCATGATTGTTCAGTCCTACAAAAGCAGATCAGAACAAAGTAGACTCATGTTTATTTTGTCTTCCGAGAACTTTTTACAGGCCTATAAGCGCCTGCAATATATGAAGCAATACAGCCAGTTTAGGAGAGCCCAGGGTCTTGAAATAGAAGAACGTAAAAAAGAATTAAGAGCGCTCAATGAACTGCTGCTGCAACAAAAAACAGAAAAAGAACAACTGGTGAAAGAGAGTCGCGCCGCCAAAACTCAACTCGATCAAGAGCGAAAGGATCAAGAAGGGCTTTTGGCAGAACTCAAAAAAGATGAACGCACCTATACAGCCCAAATAAGGGAGCGACAAAAAGAAGCCTCAAGAATTGAACGCGAAATCGATAGACTCATCAAAGAAGCCATTGCTGCCGCAAATAAGGCAACGGGCAGTGGATCAAAGGCGGCTACATTTGAATTGACGCCAGAGACGGAGGCCCTCGCTGCAGATTTTAAGAACAATAAAGGTCGTTTAATTTGGCCTGTGACAAAAGGACGGGTCATTACTCCTTTTGGAAAAAGAAAACACCCTCAGTTTCCTAATGTTACACAAGATCACAATGGGGTTGAGATCATCACGGAAAAGCGCGCGGATGCGCGGGCTGTATTCGCGGGAGAAGTGCTGCAAATTCAGCAATTAAAGGGGGCCAACAAAGCGGTATATGTGCGCCACGGGAACTTCATTACAATTTACAACAACCTGGTTGAGGTAAAGGTTAAAAAAGGACAACGGGTCTATGCAAAACAACCGCTGGGTACGGTGTTTACGCATCCTACAACAGGTCAAACTCTCTTAAAGTTTTTTGTTTATCAGAATACGCAAAAACTGAACCCAGCGGATTGGATCTATAAAATGTAGCGGAGATATATCCCCTACGTTTTGGGTAATGTGCTAAACTTTTTCCCCTTTTAGCATCTTATTCCAGTACAAGTACGGCAACATAAACTTTTTAAGCATCCATAGGCGCCAATGCTCCTTGGCACTATTAAACACTAACATTTGTTTGAGCTTAGGATCTGGAGTAAAGTTGTTCTTATAGTCAAACTCGGCCAAAACCATTTTGCCATAGCCTGTAACTAAAGGACAAGAAGAATATCCGTTATAGGAGAAATCTTTAATGGTCTCTTGAGCCCGCAATGACATGATGTTTGCCACCACTACCGGAACCTGTTTGCGAATCGCCGCGCCAGTTTTTGCTGTGGGTAATGCCGCAACGTCACCAAGACTAAAAATATTTAGATATTTTTTATGTTGTAAACTGTTGTGGTCTACTTCTACCCAGCCACCTTCGTTGGCAAGTTCTGACTCACGCACGAATTTTGGGGCGGCTTGAGGAGGGGCAATGTGTAAAAAGTCAAATGGGATTTGAATGTCGTTTTCTCCGTGTGCGCGCTCGCCAAGCGGGTTGTTTTCAGTGATGACTTGACGACTTTCCTCGGGAGCGGTATACTTAAAGTGAACAACTTTCTTTTCGACATCAATATTATATGGGGCGTAGAAAGGCTTGAAATGTATGCCATATCGATCGATTACATTCATTAGAGTGTGTTTGATCTCTGGAACCCCGAAGATGACGCTCCCTGGCGTAGCAAATATGACATTAGTCTTATCGGTCTTACCAGTTTTGCGGAAATAGTCTGCTGCGAGATAGGCAATTTTTTGCGGAGCACCTCCACATTTAATGGGCGTAGTGGGTTGTGTAAACAGTGCATTTCCTCCTTCAAAGGCTTGGAGCTTTTTCCAAGTAAGTTCAGGATCTGTGTAATTGCTTACGGCAATGCCTTTCTCAAGCGCTTCGGGCAATCCCTCAATCATGCTGGGTTCCATCACCAATCCAGGAGCGACCACCAAGAATTCGTAATGCTGATCCCCTGATGATTTAGTGTGAACGAGATTGTTTTTTGGATCAAACCCAGTGGCAAAATCTTTAATCCAAGTGATGCCTTCAGGCATAACCTCTGACATGGGTTTTGCTGTTTTTTTATAATCATATGTTCCAGCGCCAACAAGAGTCCATGCGGGTTGATAATAGTGCGTATCAGCGGGATCTATCAGGCCGATATTAAGGCCTGCGTCTTTCTTGAGCATTTGGGCTGCGGTCATAATTCCCGCAGTTCCTCCGCCAATAATGAGAATGTCAAAATTAGAGTTCATGTTTGATCGAAAATTGGTTAGTTTTTAAAAATAAGCTAAATATTTTTAAACCGGTGTAACCAATGTTATAATCAAAACTGAGTAGCGTCCTTAAGGCTTTATCAGGTTAATGAAAAGTTCTCTTCCCGAACGTTGAGGAATTGAATTATAGCAAGGCTCAAAAGTGTCTAGAGCGAAATAAGGCCGAAAATAGTCTAGATATTCATGCTTTGTCCCGCCAAAAGGAGGAACGTCGTTATTTAAAGGTGCGTCAAAGAGCAATCCAACCAAGCGTCCCTTTGGCTTGAGTAAAGAGGCCATATGTGCCGCGTACTGAGGTCTCAAATCCGGAGTTAAGGCGCAAAAAAAGGTTTGCTCTAAAATCAGATCATATTGTTGTTGGTGTTCAAAAAAATCTGAACAAATAAGATGTTCCTTTGGGAAATTGAGGCATTCTTGCTGAATATTTGATAAGGCAGAAGACGACCAATCTAAAACGTATACTTGGCGGAATCCTTTATTGTGTAAATAGATGGCTTCATGACCATTGCCTGCTCCAGGAATGAGTATTTTTTGGTCGAAATCAGTTAATCCGTCTATGTAGGTTTTTAAGGGCGTAGAGATACGCCCCAAATCCCAACCTGTGTCTTGGACGCAATATCGCTCTTCCCAATATGACGCATTTAGAGCCACAATTTAATAGCTTGACCACGCCATATACCCGCCGGCTAAGTCATAGACGTTTTCAAAGCCTAAAGAAACGAGTTGACGTGCTGCTTTCATGCTTCGATTTCCGGAACGACAATAAAGATAGACAGGCTCTTTTTTATCAAGTGCAGAAATTTGTTTGATGAAGCTTTGTTGATCAAAGTAGTCGAGATTAATCGCCCCTTCTATAAAACCTTCAGAATATTCTTCAGGAGTGCGCACATCAACCAAGACCACTTTTTTACCCTGAATTGCTTCGGCAAATTGATTTTTATTAAGTACGGAAATCGCATCTGAACTCTGTGCAGATGTTGTGTAAAAGCTTGAGAAAAAGGACATAATTATAAGAAGTTTTTTCATAGTTATTTTTTGAGGACTTATCGGTAAGCACCTTTAAAAGCACCTTGTCAAAATAGCCAAGGTGCTTTCGAAGGATTATTTAATCACAAGGTAGAAGGACAAACGTAATCTGTTTTTGGAAGGGTCGTTTCAGAAATCGCTTTAAACCCACCGGTAACATCAATCAAATTGTGAATTCCTCTACTCTTTAGAATTGAGGCAGCAATGACACTGCGATATCCGCCGGCACAATGAATGTAAAACGGTTTGTCTTGAGGAAATTCCGCTAAATGATCATTGAGAAAATCTAACGGGGTGTTGTTGGCTCCTTCGACATGCTCAGAGAGGTATTCTGTAGATTTACGTACATCAAACACCGGGATAGACCCGTTCTCATATTCTTTTGCCAGGGTTTGAGCAGAAACTGAAGAGATACTGTCATATTCTTTTCCTGCATTTTTCCAAGCGTCGAATCCGCCTTTTAAAATACCCAAGGTTTGATCAAATCCAACACGAGATAAACGAGTTACGGCTTCTTCTTCGCGTCCTTCTGGCGCAACTAATAGGATCGGCTGAGCCACATCGGCGATTAAAGCACCAACCCAAGGCGCAAAGGTTCCGTCAAGACCAATAAAGATTGAGCGAGGAATATGTCCTTTTACAAAGTCATCTTGGTGTCTTACGTCCAAAACAATCGCTCCCGTCTCATTTGCAGCAACTTCAAATCCGTCTGGGCTCAAAAGTTGAGTTCCACGGGCCAATACATCTTCGATATCTTCGTAACCTTCTTTGTTCATTTTCACATTGAGCGGGAAATACATTGGAGGTGGCGCTAAACCATCAGTAACCTCTTGAATGAATTCTTCACGAGTCATGTTGGCGCGTAAGGCATAATTCATTTTTTTCTGATTTCCGAGGGTGTCTACAGTCTCTTTCATCATGTTTTTTCCACAAGCAGAACCTGCCCCATGAGCGGGGTAAACGATAACCTCATCAGCCAAAGGCATGATTTTTTTGCGCAAGCTTTCAAACAGCAATCCGGCAAGATCTTCCTGAGTCATATGGGCGGCTTTTTGTGCTAAATCTGGACGACCAACATCACCTAGGAATAAAGTGTCACCGCTGAAAATAGCGTGATCCTTACCTTGAGCGTCACGTAATAAATAAGTGGTACTCTCCATAGTATGTCCTGGAGTATGCATGGCGACGATACTCACATCACCCAAGGTAAACACTTGACCATCTTCGGCAATAATTGCATCAAATGAAGTCTCAGCACCTGGCCCGTAAATAATAGGGGCACCAGTTTCTTTAGAAAGGGTTACATGACCACTCACAAAGTCTGCATGAAAATGGGTTTCAAAGACATATTTGATGGTGGCACCTGATTTAGCCGCGCGATCGATATAAGGTTGTACCTCACGAAGAGGATCAATAATCGCAACCTCTCCATTACTTTCGATGTAATAAGCGCCTTGCGCTAAACATCCCGTATAAATTTGCTCGATTTTCATAAAAGATTTATTTTGTTTTCAGCCTATTGGCCACTTAGTCATTATTTACTTTGCTAAATTAAGCACTGATTTCCAATTGTTAAGTAACACAAGTTACAGTTTAATTTTCGCGTTGCCCCTTTATACAGACTTTGTATTTATTCGACCCAAAGGCCATCAGAGTAACTCTCTCAATACAATAAATACACCCATAACCAGGACAAACCACCCAAACCCTTTTTTTAATTTTTGGCCAGGAACAATTTGATTTAATCGCACGCCCATAAATATACCAACGACAGAGAGCAGGGCAAAAACCAATAAAAAGATCCAGTCAATTTCAATGACTTGAATGTCCCCAATAAAACCAATAAGTGATTTGATGGCAATAATCAGTAAAGAGGTGGCTACCGCTTTTTTCATCGGCAATTTTGCCAGAAGAACTAATGCGGGGATAATTAAAAACCCACCACCGGCCCCTACAATACCAGTAAGCACCCCAACGACAAACCCTTCTACTACAATTAGGGGGTAGTTGTATTGAGGTTCGTTATTTTCTGAATTAGTATCGGCTTCTTTGCGTCGGTCTCGAATCATAGAGACAGAAGCAAGGACCATGATTAATGCGAAAAACACCATAATCCCAACATCTTTGGTAAGACTGAAATCACCGAGTGATAATAATGGGTCTGGCAAAGAGGGAACGAGATACCTTCTCGTGAGGTAAACTGCAATAAACGCTGGTAGCGCGAAAATTAGTGCGGTTTTGAAGTCGACTAATTTCTGACTCATATTTTTTAGGGTCCCAGCAACTGCAGCGACACCAACAATAAAGAGTGAGTAAGCCGTTGCAATCACGGGCTCAATACCGAATAAATAAACCAGTACAGGGAGTGTCAATATTGAACCACCCCCTCCGATAAGTCCAAGGACGACACCGATGAGTATTGCGCCGAAGTAACCGAGAATCAAATGAATTTCCATAATCTTTTTAGTATGAGCGCAAAGATAGAGGCTCTATTTGAATGGTTCGGTAACTCAAGTTACACGGCACCAACCTTGATTTGGTCAGAGCACCTCGATATTGTTTCGATGGAGTTTAATTTCCCCATTGTTTTCCAAAGTTTTTAGCAAGCGAGAAATTACGACCCGAGAGGTGTGCAAGTCGTAAGCAATCTCTTTATGGGTGGTGTGAAGAATGGCGCTATGATTGACCGCAACTTTTTCTTTGAGGTATTTTAATAAGCGTTCATCCATTCTTAAAAACGCTATGGAATCAATACTCTCTAGCATCTCCATTAAACGATTGTGATAGCTTTCGAAAACGAAGTTTCTCCAGGAACGGTATTTTCCAGTCCACTCTTCCATCTTTTGTATAGGAATCATGATCAGTTTGGTGTCCATCTCTGCGACTGCGCGAATTTCACTTTGGGTTTGTCCTAAACAACAGTTCAAAGTCATGGCACAGGTATCTCCTTCTTCCAGAAAATAAAGCAATAATTCATTGCCCTGAGGATCTTCCCGAAATACTTTTATCGCACCTGAAACTAACAAAGGCATGGATCGAATGTATTGCCCAAAATCGATTAATAAAAAACCTTCGGGCACTTCTCTAAAAGTGCCGACTTGGTTGATTTCTTCAATCAGGGCCTTTTCAAAAAGCCCCCCATAGCTTTGTTGAAGGTCATGGAGCATAATTCAGAGGTATTATTGTTCAAAAATAGCCTTTAATTCAGTGGCATCATGAGCTTTCAGTTTTCCGGCCAAAACAAGACTGAGTTGTCTGCGGCGCAATGCGGCGGCATATCGTTCCTTTTCTAAGGGGGTTTCTGGAGTGATTTCGGGAACTTGAACAGGCTGACCTTGCTCATCTACAGCAACAAAGGTGAAAATAGCTTCGTTGGCTTTGGTCCGCTCCCCACTTTGTCGATCTTCGAGCCAAACATCCATATAAACCTCCATAGAGGTTTTAAATGCTCTAGAAATAGATGCTTCAACTGTTACAACACTGCCTAAAGGAATCATTTTATTAAAGGCTACGTGGTTTACGGATACTGTAACCACAATTTGTCTGCTGTGTCGCCGCGCGGCAATACTTGCCGCGCGGTCCATCCGCGCTAAAAGTTCTCCCCCAAACATATTGCCAATGGGATTGGTTTCACTGGGCAATACCAAGTCAGTCAACGTCGTTCTGGACTCTGATGGGGTTCTAGGGGTCATAATATATGGGGTTTAGGGTCTTACTGCACTAGCAGCCAAGCTTCTTTATTTTCTTTGGCACGAATATGCGATAAGGCGTTTAAAGCTTGAGAGCGGTCTGCATAAGAGGAAAAAACCACTTGATGCAACCCGTATTTGTTTTGACCAATAATTCTGGCCTCGTGTCCTCTTTTTTGTAGTTGAGCCACTTTTCGTATGGCATTCTCCTCAATGCGAAAGGCTCCTGCGACCAGGTGATAAGGCCCTTTAGGGGATTCTATCGTTACAGAAATTATTGCCGGGTCTATATTTGGCGTAAAGGTAGCTTGCTGAATTTGCTCCTGAACGTAATCCTGGGCTTGGGCCTCCAGATTTTGATTATAAGCCATTACCGATTGATTGTAGCGATAAGTTGCTCCGTAGCCTCCAAGGCTGAGCGCAATCAAACCGATGGCAGCGTAGCGCCATAAATTTTGCGCCCCTGATTTAGCACGATGGATGGGAATAATCGGTGTGTCGGACTCAGATCGGTCAATAGGGTGGATTAATACGGAAGTTAATCCAAACGATTTGGTGGCCAAATTCATTTGGTCCGCGGCCTCAAAGCGAAGTAACCCATTCTCTTTGACCTCAAAATGTCCGAGCGGGGCACAATCAATAATTGAACCTTGATTTAGACCTTCTAACAAACGAGCGCTAAAGAGTCGGATTTTTTCTAAAGCAAGCCCGTAAGTTATCCCTTCTGCATGGGCCAAGTGATGGGCTAAAAGGCCGTCATTAGTTTGTAATTGTCTGTTAAAAAACACTGTTTTTCCCGGCGGAACCAAAAGGCCATCAGACTGAATTACAGCGCTGTGACTGCGTGTAATAAAGGCCCCAAAACCGGGCAATATCACGCACTCATAACGATACAGTAAATGCTTTATGTGCTTGAAAACTTCCATCTAAACAAACTTAATTTTTTTTTCCGCGGCAATCAACCCCTGAGCGTAATAATTTTAAACAATTAAAGTTATCTATTTAGAAAAACTCCCCTGAATGTTATCGGAATCGACCTATGGAAGAGCTCAAAGTGCTCCAACAGTTGTACGCCATTCATCGGACCAAAGGCATTGGGATTCGATCTGCAAAGGCTCTAATTCAATGTTTTGGAGGATTAGATGGTATTTTTGAATGTGACAATAAGCCAGAGGCCTTATCGGCTAATGCCAAACTATCGTCATCCAGAAACCAATTAAAGCGTTTTTTCGAGTCTGCCGAGTGCCGCGAAAATGCACATCGCGAGCATGAATTTATGCGCCGAAATGGCATCGAGCTGTTTCCGTTTGATCAAACGCATTTCCCGAATTTACTTGGCCAGTGTCCTGATGCCTCTTTAGCCCTTATGGTACAAGGAGCATTGCCTAAAGCAGAATACTGGGTGAGTGTAGTAGGAACCCGTCGTGCCACGGTGTTTGGCCGGGACCTTTGTCGTTTGTTAATTCAAGAATTGGCGCCGTTAAATCCAGTAATTGTTTCGGGTTTAGCCAAGGGCATCGATCATTGTGCTCATGAGACGGCTTTAGATTTAGGCTTGATAACGGTAGCTTGTCTGGCCCATGGGTTGGATCAAATTTACCCGAAAGAACATTATACTCTTGCAAAAGAGATTGAGAAGCAGGGGGCCTTGATTACGGAGTTTTGGTCAGACTCAGAATTGCATCCCAGTAATTTTTTGCAGCGCAATCGAATTATTGCAGGATTGAGTCAGGTGACCTTGGTGATAGAATCGGGAGTCAAGGGAGGAAGCTTAATTACAGCTCAATTTGCCAATGAGTATCATCGAGAAGTATTTGCCGTACCCGGGAGTCCGAATCAAAGCCCTTTTGCAGGGTGTAATGAATTGATTAAAAACCACCAGGCTCATATGGTGACAGAAACTGCAGATATCGTGCGGATTATGGGATGGAAAAAGACTGGACCAAATCAGGAAACAGTAGTAGATATTGACCCTACACAACGGAGCATTTTAAAAATGGTTAATGACCAGCCCTATGTTCACAAAGATGAATTATCGCGAAGTTTGAATTTAAATGCTGGTATGCTCCAAGCAGCCTTGCTAAATCTAGAGATATCAGGACTTTTGTTGACCCAATCAGGCTGTTGTTTGCTTAGTAACCGAGGTGCGCGCGCACTCGACCCATAACCGAACTCGCTACTTTTTGCGCCTTTGCTGCCCCAATGGCTAAGAGTTCGTCTAATTGTTTGGTGTCGTAAACCAATTGAGTAAACGCTTCTCTTTGAGCGCTAAATTTATCAACGATCAGTTCAAATAGGGCTTGTTTGGCGTGCCCATAGCCATAACCGCCTTGTGCATAATTTTGAGCCATCGCTTCTATTTGATTTGGTTCTGCCAAGAGGCGGTATAGAGCAAAAACGTTACAGGATTCGGTGTCTTTGGGGGCTTCGAGCGGAGTGCTGTCTGTGGCAATACCCATGATTTGTTTTCTCAGCGCCTTTTCAGGCAAGAAAATATCGATCACATTATTTTTGGATTTACTCATTTTCTCACCGTCCGTTCCAGGGATGAGCTGGGTTGTTTCAGAAATTTTTGCCTCGGGGAGTACAAATAATTCCTTTCCAATCTTGGCGTGCACGCGTGACGCAACATCTCTTGTCATTTCAATATGTTGCAATTGGTCCTTGCCCACGGGAACTATTTCTGCGTCATAGAGCAAAATGTCGGCAGCCATCAGCATGGGATAGGTAAAAAGTCCTGCGTTAACATCTTCCAGGCGCTCAGCTTTATCTTTAAAGCTATGGGCTAAAGTCAGTCTTTGGTAAGGGAAGAAACACCCCAAATACCAAGCTAACTCTGTGGCGAGGGGCACATCACTTTGTCGATAAAATACAGTTTTTTGTATATCTAAACCGAAAGCCAGCCAAGCCGCTGCTGTTCTGTATGTGTTGTCTTTAAGCATGGCGCCGTCTTTGATTTGAGTCAAAGAATGCAGGTCTGCGATAAACAGGAAAGATTCGTTTTTTGGGTCATTGGCCATTTCAATTGCGGGTAAAATGGCGCCTAAAATATTCCCCAAGTGTGGGGTTCCCGTACTTTGAATTCCCGTTAAAATTCTGGACATTTTTACCGCTTTTGTGCAAAGGTAATTTTTTTGTGTTATTCGCTTAATTCAAATCATTATTTTTGAATTCATGAAGCTTATCCAATACCTCTTAATGCCCTTTTACCGTGTATGGTTTTACACCTTAGTCATGGTGGGGATTACGATATTCTCCCCTTTGCTATTTTTAGGAACGGTTCGCGAGCATTGGTATAAAATTTATTTTACTGGAGCACGCTGGTGGGGGATGTTCGTGCTTTTTGGCATGGGTTTTATTCCGAAGGTAGAGCGTCGCACCGAATATGTCCCTGGAGCCAGTTATATGTTCGTGGCCAATCATGTTTCTATGATTGACATTATGCTTATGTTGTACGTCGCCAATCGGCCTTTTGTTTTTGTCGGCAAAAAAGAGCTCGCGAAAATTCCAATTTTCGGATTTTTTTATCGTCGTGGCTGTATTCTTGTAGATAGAAATGATCCTGCTTCACGCAGATCTGTATATGCTCAGGCGCAAAAAAGATTGTCAGAGGGTTTGGGTATTTGTATTTTCCCAGAGGGAGGGGTGCCGAACCCTAAAATTGATTTAGCACCATTTAAGGATGGAGCGTTTCGTTTGGCCGTAGAACATCAAATCCCAATAGCTCCGATGACTTTTGTCGATAACAAACGTCGCTTTCCTTATTCATTTTTTGTTGGTAGCCCAGGGACGCTTCGTGTGGTGTGTCACCCAGTGATTGAAACCAAAGGCCTCGGACTGGATGGCCGCAGAGACTTGAAAGACCAGACTCGAGCGTTAATCGAAAGCGAACTCCTTTCTTAAATTAAAATTGAAATTGCAACCCGCTGAGCAAGACGAGTTGATAAGGTGTAAAATCAACATTTGGGTCGCTGTAGCTGCCGAGTTGATATTTGAACGTGGGTTCCAGTTGAAGGTTTAGCCTTTGAAAAACTTTAAAGCTAAGACCAAAGCCAATATTCGTTGAAAAACTGAATTGATTTAGGTTATTTAAGTTTCCTAGTATATAACGGTTTTCGCCATCATTAACACTTACCTCATTATTGTTTAAGACCAAACCTGAAACCCCACTGATTAGGGATAGTTTAACTTGTTGATCGATCAAGGCATAAGACAGTTCAAGCGGAAATTCTAAATAATTTAAATTGGCACGAAGAGACAAGTCTCCTGAGGTGGATTTCAAATTGAGTTGGCTATAGGGGTTGTTTGGATCAGGGTTAGCCGGAAGTGTGCCTTTATCAAATACACTGATGATGTTTCGATTGTTGCTGTAGTTTACTGTGCTCAGACCAAATGCCGCAGGTCCGGTTGCAATTTCGATCCCTTGAGTGGCATAGCCCATGGCGACACTATTGATACCGGCTCTTAGGGTTAATCGTTTATCAAGATCTATATTAACTCTTAGCCCGTAGCTAAACGTAATATCTCCTTGGCGACTGTTGTCTGAAAAGCTTTGATCGAAAACAGATCCTTGTGTGAGACTGTTATGATAAACAGGCCCAGCTACAGGCATGATTGACCAAGCCTTATCTGGGGATTCATTTATTATGATTTCTTCGAGATCCTCTTCCGCCACAAGACTGGTTACAGGCCCCGTTATGGAATTAACAACTTCAGGGGTCATAGTAGTGTTATCTTCTGTCCCTTCAATATTTGAGGCCTCGACTTTGGACGGGTCAACTGAGGCCACCGAGCGCTCAACCGCATTAACCATAACTCGTGGTGATTCAATTAAATCAATTCGCTGTTCAGTGTTATTGTTGCTGTTTGACCTCGCGGCTGATTCCCTTTGGGTCGCAGCGACAGAGTTTTGGCGGTTTGGAGCAATTAAATTGTTTTTATGGCCTGAATTGTTTTTATGGTATGAATGAGGGACTGCCGTCTGAGTCATTTCATTTGAATCCAGTTCAGAATTTTGAGCAGTATTATCGTCAATGTAACGCTCTGCTGTTGGCTCAATGGAAGTAACTGCTGCTAATTCATTAGATTTTGCGCGCTCATTTGTCTCAATGACCGTAGATGAGGTTTGCCCTGAATCTTGATTGGTTTGATTGAGTTGCGATAAAGAATTCTCCTGAAATTCTTGAGTAGGATTTAAAAGAATAATTAAAGCCAAGGAGGCGGCGGTGGCGACAATTGCTCCAGTTTTCCACCAAAGAGGAATGACTAATGGACGTTTTTTATTGTCCTTATTCAATTTACGCTCTATTTCGGGCCACAAATCTCGCTCTGGCAACTTTTGAAAGTCACCAAGACTGCTTTTTATTTGTTCTTCCCAATTTTTTTTCATCTCGACTTAACGATCATTGGCCTTGTTAAAGGCATTTATTTTTTGTTGCAAGAGTTGTCGCGCTCTGGCTAAATTTGATTTTGATGTTCCGTCGCTGATTCCTAATAGTTCAGCTGTTTCCTTATGTGTGTGTCCATCCAACACATACAAATTAAAAACCAAGCGATAACGCTCCGGCAGTTCTTGAATAATACTCAATAAGAAGGGCAAGGGCATTGCAGAAGAATCATCATCGACTTCATCGTCTAATTTTTCCTCAATCAAATCATCAGTAGGCAAATCGTAAAGGCGTTTTTGCCTGTACTTCTGCAACACTGTATTGATGGCGATCCTTTTCATCCAACCTTCAAAAGACCCTTTGCCTTGATACTGACCGATGCGCTGAAAAATCGTAATGAAAGCATCTTGGAGATTATCCTCGGCTTCCATTTGATTGGGCGCATACTTCAAGCACATTCCATACAGAACCGAACTGTACTGCCGGTACAATAATTCTTGGGCCTGTCGGTCATTATCTTGACACCTTTTTATGAGCTCTTCTGTAGACAAATACGAATTGATTTTATATCCATAGGCGGTACTTATGGCACATTTCGCATCTGACTCTACGACAGTAAGATGCTATTCTATTAAAGGGGTTGCGTGGATCAAAAAAATTAAGATGCCAGGGTTTTTATTGCTTGGGTGATTTTACCTTCTAATTCCTCCATCAATTCTGGGTTGTCCGTCAGTAAGCTCTTTACAGCATCTCTTCCTTGTCCAAGTTTTGTGTCATCGTAGCTGAACCAAGAACCACTTTTCTTGATGATTTCGTAATCAACGCCAAGATCAATGATTTCGCCAATTTTTGACACACCTTCTCCATACATAATGTCGAACTCAGCGGTTTTAAAAGGTGGCGCCACCTTGTTCTTAACGACCTTTACGCGCGTTTTATTACCGACGGCTTCGCTGTTATTGTCTTTTAGTTGTGTAGACCGGCGGATGTCCAAGCGAATCGAGGCATAAAATTTCAGTGCATTTCCTCCTGTAGTGGTCTCAGGATTGCCAAACATTACCCCGATCTTTTCACGCAATTGGTTGATAAAGATGACCGTACATTTGGTTTTACTGATTGAGCCCGTAAGTTTTCTCAAAGCTTGGGACATGAGGCGTGCATGAAGCCCCATTTTGCTGTCTCCCATTTCTCCTTCAATCTCACTTTTTGGAGTAAGCGCCGCGACGGAATCGATAATTATGATATCAATTGCACCACTGCGGATAAGATTATCGGCAATTTCTAGGGCTTGCTCGCCATTGTCGGGCTGAGAAATAATTAGATTTTCTATATCGACGCCGAGTTTTTCAGCGTAATATCGATCAAAGGCGTGCTCAGCATCAATGAATGCAGCGATGCCTCCTTTTTTTTGAGCCTCAGCGATTGCATGAAGGGTTAATGTGGTTTTACCAGAGGATTCAGGTCCGTAAATTTCAATAACTCTGCCTTTGGGATACCCCCCTACTCCTAATGCTAAATCAAGTCCCAGTGAGCCGGTAGGAATTACTTCCACCTCTTCCACTGCGGAGTCGCCCATTTTCATGACAGCGCCTTTCCCGTAGGTTTTATCTAATTTATCTAAAGTGAGTTTTAATGCTTTTAATTTGGCTTCTTTTTCGCTGCTCATGATCTGATTTTTAACGGTTACACATTGATAGCGCTAAGGTAAGATTAATCCTGAATGAGGACAATATTTGGACCGCTACACCCCCCTTATTTTGTTAACAACGTGTCGGATTTATAAATTCCAACTTTCAATAATCCGTTAGTGTCGATTTGGGCGCGATACATACCAGGGGTATTAAAACGCATGGAGAGATTACCGTGCTTATCCATGGCAATTACACCGCCATCGCCACCGAGTTCAGATATTTTTTTATCGATTACTGTGCTGGTGGACTGTTCCAAATCAAAACCACCGTACTGCATCATGGCCGAAATGTCATGGGCGACTACTCCTCGAATGAAATATTCCCCCCATCCAGTGGCCGAAACCGCGCAGCTTTGATTATTGGCATAAGTGCCCGCCCCAATTACAGGAGCGTCTCCAATTCGGCCAAATTGTTTGTTGGTCATTCCCCCCGTTGAAGTTCCAGCTGCAAGATTTCCATTTTGATCGAGAGCAACGCAGCCTACTGTTCCATATTTTGAAGCTTTTAGTATAGGGTCAAAAAACATTTCAACCTGATTATTAGGAAGTATTTCTTTTTCAAAGAGGGTAGAATTTTGTTCTTCTGTGGCCTTGACACGCATGAGATGTTCGTAGCGAGTCTGAGTATAGAAGTAATCTTGTTCCACCATGTTAAAGCCCTGGTCCTTCGCAAACGCCTCAGCCCCTTCTCCATACATAAAAACGTGTGGGCTGTTATCCATCACCGAACGGGCTAAATCAATAGGGTTTTTAATGTGCATTACCCCGGCTACTGCTCCAGCATTAAGAGTAGCCCCATCCATTATTGAAGCATCGAGCTCATTGGTTTGGTCATGTGTAAAAACGGCCCCCTTGCCTGCATTAAACAAAGGACTGTCTTCCAAGATATTGATACTTACACCAACGGCATCCAAAGCGCTGCCACCTTTCGAAAGGATATCGTGACCTGCGGTTACGGCCTTTGAAAGAATTTCAATATAGGCCGCTTCAAGGGAATCGGACATTTGAGTTTTGAGTATTGTGCCAGCCCCTCCATGGATTGCTATGGCAAATTTTGGTGGATTTTGGCCTTCAAAATGATCGTTTTTTGTCGATGAAACGCAAGAAAAAACGATTAAAAACAAAAAAATTGGAAAAAATTTAAAAATTTTCATATGTATGAATTTAAAGTCCAAAAATACAAATAAAATACAGAAAATCAATGAGTTAAATAAAAATTTGAGATTGTTGGCTCACTCAAAAAACGCCCAATTTCATCGATGAAATGCAAATAATTTAGATAAAGTGTTGCAAGATTGAAAAATGTGCGTATCTTTGTAATGAATCAAGCCCCAAATTTGATTTACCCCGAATTATGAAACTAGTAACCTACAGCCTTTTGGCTTTGACCCTTGCCCTAACATCATGCTCTACTGAGGAGCTTGTTGAAACCCAATCACCAATTGAATTTACTATCGATTTGAATCTGGCTCAAGAGACCGATGCTCAAATGGCTATTGAGATTCTTTATTACGTTAATCAGTATAGAGGCACTCTTGGTTTAGAGCCTATTCTTATTGACAAAACCTACGATTCTGCTTATGCTGTTGAGCACACTAAGTATATGATTCAACAAAATAAAATTAGCCACGACAATTTCAGTGATCGCGCTGAGGGGTTGAATAGTCAAGGCGCTCAAGCTGTTGCTGAGAATGTTGGTTTTGGATATAATTCAGCTAAGGATTTAGTTACAGCTTGGATCAACAGCCCATCACACAGAGATACTATGGAAGGCAACTACACCCACAGTGGTATTGGTGCTTTGCAAGATGGTTCAGGTATGTATTATGTGACACAACTTTTTTATCGCAAATAGGTTTCTATTTATTCGGAAGGTTGGGCCCGCGTCGTCAAAACTCATTAAAGTGGGGCGATTAGCGGGCCTTTTTTATTTATAGTTTTTGGTGAGTCGAAGTTTAATTAAAGATGGGGGCAGAGCTAACATTAGCTAACACTCAATCCAAGTCTTATCCGTACAATTAACTTTAACATCGCCTTGTTACTTTAACGCCCATTCTGAATAGGATCAGTATCGGGCATAAGTTTATTCAAAGTAAAATAAACAGGACAAAATTTTGTAAACGGACTGATAATTTGAAGGACACCAACGGCTACGGCAATCCAAACAAAATTAAGGTTTAATGTAAATAGCGTTAGACCGGCGCTGATAAGATATAATAGTCCCACTATGGCGTCATGCGCTCTGATTTTTCCAATATTTTTTTCCATTGTTTAGGTTTGTGTGATTTTTGTTTTTGATCGAAAATATTTAATTGCAATATAAAATAAAAGATCAAAAAACATTGAAGGCGTCCCAAAAAAAATTGTGAGTTTATTTTTTAGCTTCTCTCTTCTCACTTTTTTATTTAAGGTTTTTTCACTTACTTTTAAACAAACTTAAACTTATGGCAATCGCACCTCCTTTTAACTTGACCCAATGGATTGAAGACAATAGAGCTTTGCTAAAGCCTCCAATTGGGAACAAAAATCTGTATGTTGAGGCCGACGATTATATAGTAATGATCGTGGCAGGTCCAAATGCTCGAAAGGATTATCACTACAACGAAACAGAGGAATTGTTTTATCAAATTGAAGGTGAAATTACGGTGGTTATCCAAGAAGACGGCCAAAGAAAAGAAATGAAATTAGGCCCTGGAGACATGTATCTACACCCCGCAAAAGTGCCGCACTCACCGGTACGCAGTGCAGGATCTATTGGACTTGTTATCGAAAGAAAACGCGCTGGACAGGGCTTTACCGATGGCCTGATGTGGTTCTGTGACCAGTGTAACGCCCGACTGCACGCGGCTTATTTTGAGCTTAAAGATATTGAGAAGGACTTTTTGCCTCATTTTAAGACTTATTACAATTCTGAGGAATTGCGCTGTTGCAAATCCTGCGGCCACACTATGGAAACAGACCCAAAATTTTCCGATCAGTAAGTGCCTATTAGTTAAGGTAGGCTTATTCTGGGCGAATCCACAGCGGTTCATACGTCAAAAGATGATATATTGACCGTCGGCATTGGCCTTGGATAGAGATTATTGTACTTTTGCACAAATTTTAATTGACGACCATGACAAACACTACCACAACAGTCGATATTCAAGCGGTGCTCAAACAACTTGGTGTTGCGCAAGAAAATCAAGGAACTTCAACGGGAAACACTTGGTTTGGTTCAGACCAGTTTATTGCTTCACATTCTCCTGTAAATGGTGATTTAATTGGAAAAGTCTCTGTGACTACGCAGGAGGATTACGCTAAGGTAATGGAAACTGCATCGGAGGCCTTTAAAAAATGGCGTATTAAACCAGCACCACAACGCGGGGAAATTGTCCGTCAGTTTGGGGAGGAGTTGCGCCGTTTAAAAGAGCCACTAGGGCAGCTTGTGTCTTATGAAATGGGAAAAAGCCTGCAAGAAGGTTTAGGGGAGGTTCAAGAAATGATCGACATCTGTGATTTTGCTGTGGGGCTTTCGCGTCAATTACACGGGTTTACCATGCATAGTGAGCGTTTTGGACACCGTATGTACGATCAATATCATCCTCTAGGGGTTGTGGGAATTATATCTGCCTTTAACTTTCCTGTAGCGGTTTGGTGTTGGAATACTGCATTGGCTTGGATTTGTGGTGATGTCTGTGTGTGGAAGCCGTCTGAAAAAGCCCCGCTTTGTGGGATTGCCTGTCAGAATATTGCCGCCTCTGTCTTTGCCAAGAACAATTTACCAGAAGGCCTGTCTTGCCTCATAAACGGAGACTATAAGGTGGGTCAAATGATGACCCAAGACAAACGTATTCCTTTGGTTTCTGCTACAGGATCTACCCGTATGGGTAAAATCGTAGCCCAAACGGTTGCTGAGCGATTAGGACGCAGTCTTCTTGAGCTCGGAGGAAACAACGCGATTATTGTGACGCCAGATGCCGACATTAAAATGACCGTCATCGGCGCAGTTTTTGGCGCTGTAGGGACTTGTGGACAACGTTGTACCTCTACGCGTCGTTTGATTATTCACGAATCCATCTATGAACAAGTAAAAGAGGCTTTGGCTAGAGCCTACAAGCAGTTACGCATAGGAAATCCTCTGGATCAAAACAATCACGTCGGTCCTTTAATCGATAAAGATGCTGTTGCGATGTATGAGGCCGCTTTGGAAAAAGTAGTCGCTGAAGGCGGTTCTCTTTTGGTCCCAGGAGGGACCCTAGATGGACCAGGTTACGAAAGTGGATGTTATGTTAAGCCTGCCATTGCTGAGGCGGAGAATCATTATGAAATCGTTCAGCATGAAACTTTTGCGCCCTTACTTTATCTGATGAAGTATTCTGGCGGTGTAGAAAATGCGATCGCCCAACAAAATGACGTAGCACAGGGGCTTTCAAGCGCCATTATGACTAACAATCTCAGAGAGGCTGAGTTATTTTTGAGTCATGCCGGAAGTGATTGTGGTATTGCCAATGTCAATATTGGCACTTCAGGTGCTGAAATTGGTGGCGCCTTTGGTGGTGAAAAAGAAACTGGAGGGGGTCGAGAATCTGGTAGTGATGCCTGGAAAGTCTATATGCGCCGTCAAACCAACACCATCAATTACACTACAGAATTGCCGTTAGCCCAAGGGATTAAGTTCGATTTATAGGTTGTTTCAAGCTTGACGCCCGAGTTCATCCGGGTAAAGACTCGGCAGTGGATCGCTTTGCCAGAATTCTTTGGTCGCCGTATTGATTGCACTCAGCGCCCCGCCAAAAGCGGCTCCTGTATCTACATTCCAGACATTAGAAGCGCGAAAAGGAGTCGAAGCGCCGATACGCTGAACAGGGGTGTGGCCAATATATATTTCTCGATACAATTTAAGTCGTTCGGGGTATTGCCAGGACTCCTGATCGTTTAATTCATGTGCTGCTCTGGCGGTTTCCCAGAGGCTTCTGTCCCAGTAAACCAGGTGGGCGTGAAATTCTTCCTGGGGCCCTTTTGGATGAGAAAATCCAGCATGAACAAATAAGCAGTCTTCTATTTCGATATAGTTTTCAAGGCGTTCCAAGAACGCAATATGACAATCAATCTGCTCTGAAGTACCATGCTTATAGGCCTCTATTGAACTTTGCCCGCCGTGCATCACCCATTGCTGTGGGGCCTTACCATGTTTTAAATAATCCAAGCAAAGGGCATCGTGGTTACCACGGATAAAACGGCAATTATATTGTTTTGACAGCGCAATCAATGCATCAATGACTTCAGGCCCCTCAGACCAACCATCCAGGTAATCGCCTAAGAAAATGAGCTGATCATTCGGTCTGATCGGCACGCGCTCTAAAAGTTGGGTAAGTGCGCGATTCCCCCCGTGAATGTCACCAATAACATATTGAGCCATTAGAGCGTTGTTTTGTTGACGATGGTACTCGAGGCTTGATCGAGACACATGACCGTAAGGTCTGCTATATTCACATGGGCCGGCCTATTTAGGGCAAAAACGATAATCTCTGCGATATCCTCAGGATGCAGTGGCGTAAACCCCTTGTAAACTTGATCTGCCCGTGCAGTATCTCCTTTAAAACGAACCTGACTAAACTCAGTTTCGACCATACCAGGATGAATCGCACTGACTTTAACTCCTTTTCCGTTGAGGTCGATACGCATAGCGTGATTAAGTGCGTCAACGGCATGCTTGCTGGCACAATAAACATTGCCTTTCGGATAGACTTCTTTACCCGCAGTGGAGCCAATATGGATGACATGACCTGAATTCCGCTCAATCATTCCTGGGATTATGGCCTTTGAAACATACAAAAGACCTTTGACGTTTATGTCAATCATGGCATCCCAATCATCAGGATCCCCCTCTTGAATTGAATCTAGGCCATGGGCATTGCCGGCATTGTTAATCAAAATGTCTACCTGTTTAAAGCCAGACGGTAGATGGCCTAAGAGTTCGAAAACACGGGTCTTATCACGGACGTCAAAATTAAGGGCATGAACAGGAACCAAAGTTTTTAATTCTTGTGCTAAGGCCGTTAATCGCTCCTGTCTTCTGCCGGCAATAATTAACCGACAGCCTTCTTGAGCGAGTGCTCTTGCCGTTGCGAGCCCAATGCCTGAAGTGGCTCCGGTGATTAAAGCGGTCTTGTCTTTCAGTCGTGTCATATTTTGATAAAAAATTAAGGGACTTTATGGCCTTGACTGGCAACTAAAAGCTCGAACCAATGGATTTCTGAAAGGTTGATTTTGGCTGCTTTGGCCGCAGTCGCTAAGCGCTCTTTTTGGGTAGTCCCCACCACGGGAATAATCCCCGAGGGATGGGTCATGAGCCAAGCTAAGACGATTTGATCTTTAGTGGCTTGATATTCTTCACACAATCGATTAAGAACCGCATGGATTCGGTAGGTCGCTTCGCTTTTATCTTTAAAAACTTTGCCGATTGGACTCCAAGCCATAGGCTGAATTCCATGGGTCATCATATGGTCAAGACTACCATCAAAAAAAGGACTCAAATGCGTTAAAGAGCATTGAATTTGATTCACAGCGATTTCCGTTTTTGACGCAATTAATGCGGTTTGACTCGGGGTGAAGTTGGAGACCCCAAAGGCTTTGATTTTCCCCTGCGCTTTAAGCGTGCTTACCGCTTCGGCTACCGCTTCAGGACGCATCAATGGGCTTGGACGATGTAATAAGAAAAGATCTAAATAGTCGCAGCGCAAGTGATCAATAGATCGCTCTGCGCTCTCGATGATATAGGCTGTATCGTATTGATAGTGTTTTACTGTGTGTGGTCGTGCTTCACAGGCGTATTGTATGCCACATTTACTTATAATTTGAAGATCTTGTCGAGACACTTTGGCGTTATCGAGGGCCTTACCAAATTGTTCTTCCACAGTGTAATCGCCATAAATATCGGCGTGATCAAAGCTTGTGAGTCCTAGGGAAACACTCTCTTGAATAAGCTCAGTCATTTCAGAGGTGTCAAAATTTCGGCGCCAAGAGCCCCAATCCATGCACCCAACAATAACCGAAGAGAATGAATTTTTCATGACAAAAAGTTTATTTTAAAATTAGACATTTTATTGGGGATAAATCTCTGCCAAGCCCTTTATTTATTGTATTTTTTAACCAATTATTAACAAGGCAATTGATGAATTATCATCAATTTGCGACGTGAAATTTAAGATCGATCTAAACTGTTCGGTCTTTTTTAATGGAAGGATGTAGTTATGGAATCTAATCAGAACCCACAGGATTTAGGAATGCTCAATGAAATGATTGAGCGAGAGAGCGCTATAGTTAATTTGCTCGCGCAAGAGATGAATAAGGTTATTGTTGGCCAAAAACATATGATTGAGCGCCTGCTCATCGGGTTATTGTCTCAGGGGCATATACTACTTGAAGGGGTTCCTGGTCTGGCAAAGACTTTGGCAATAAACACACTTTCAAAGGCTGTAAAAGGCTCCTTTAGTCGGGTACAATTCACCCCGGATTTATTGCCTGCAGATGTCATTGGAACGATGATTTACAATATCAAAACCAATGATTTCAGCATTAAAAAAGGGCCCATCTTTGCCAACTTCGTGCTGGCCGATGAGATCAACCGTGCTCCGGCTAAAGTTCAATCTGCCTTGCTTGAAGCCATGCAGGAACACCAAGTGACCATAGGGGATGAGACCTTTAAACTGGACCAACCATTTTTGGTTATGGCCACACAAAACCCTATAGAACAAGAAGGAACCTATCCCCTTCCCGAGGCTCAGGTGGACCGTTTTATGCTTAAGACGGTTATCGATTACCCGGCTATAGCAGAGGAACAACTCATTATTCGACAGAATTTAAATGGGGGCTTAAAATCGGTAAAGCCTGTGGTTACACTCAGCCAAATTAAAAAAGCTCAAAACGCGGTACGACAAGTATACATGGACGAGAAAATAGAGCGCTATATTCTAGATATTATTTTCGCGACACGTCGCCCCGAGGACTATAATTTATCCGATTTAAAACCCCTGATTAGCTATGGCGCATCCCCACGCGGAAGCATCAACCTGGCGCTTGCGGCGAAGAGTTATGCGTTTATCAAAGGCAGAGGTTATGTTATTCCAGAGGATGTCCGCGCGGTAGTTGACGATGTGTTGCGTCACCGAGTCGGTATTACTTACGAAGCTGAAGCTGAAGAGGTAACCTCTGTGGCCTTGATTCATCGAATCGTTGATGTAATCGAAGTTCCTTAAGCCCTCCCTTATCATTTGGGAATAAAGGAAAAGCCTTATTGAGCGATTCAATTAAATAATCAAATAATTAAACTGTAGTCTAAATTCCAGTATTGTGAATACAAAGACCCTCTTAAAAAAAGTTCGTGCCATAGAGATCAAAACACGGCGGTTAAGTGACCACGTGTTTGGAGGAGAGTACCACTCTACCTTCAAGGGCCGCGGAATGACTTTTAGCGAGGTGCGGTCTTATCAATACGGAGACGATATTCGGGCTATAGATTGGAATGTTACCGCACGTTATAATGAACCCTTTGTAAAGGTGTTTGAAGAAGAGCGCGAGCTTACCCTCATGCTGATGGTCGATGTGAGTCAGTCCGAGTTTTACGGGACTCAAGAGCAATTTAAGGGAGAAATGCTCACAGAAATTGCGGCGACCCTTGCCTTTTCGGCCTTGCAAAACAACGATAAAATAGGCTTAATCTTATTTACCGATCAAATTGAATTGTTCATTCCGCCTAAAAAGGGCAAATCACACGTTTTGCGTGTTATTCGAGAACTGTTGGAATTTAAACCTCAAGGCAAAAAGACAGATATCGGGGCTGCACTGAAATATTTAACCTCGCTGCTGAAAAAAAAGGTGATTGTTTTTGTGCTTTCAGATTTTATTAGCGCTCCATTCCTATCGCCACTGCGCATTGCGGCACGTAAGCACGATGTCACAGGGATTCGCGTATACGATCAAAGCGAGGCGGCCCTTCCTAATTTAGGGATGGTTGAAATGCTTGACCGCGAAACTGGGGAGCGGCGCCTGATCCATACGGGCAGTAAAACAGTACGGCGAAATCATCATTTGGCCTATCAGAAAAGAGTGACTGCCTTTCATGAGGCCTTTTCAAAATGTGGCGCAGGAACTATTGATTGTAGTTTGCAGGAAAGTTATGTCAAAAAGCTTTTGGGCTATTTTAAAAACAGAGCGTAAGGGGATGAGTACACCGAGAAAACATAAAACGAGCGTAATGGCCCTATTTTGGAGCCGTACGTTTTTTGGATTCTTGATGATTCTAACCCTAGGGATTGGAAAAAACGCGAATGCTCAGGTGAAGGCCTCTGTGGACACCACCCAAATGCGGATTGGTGAAGAACTTGAGTTTTTAATTCAGGTACAAGCAGACAGTACGGATTTTGTTATGTTCCCCGAAGGCAAATCTTTTGGTGCCTTTGAAGTGATCCGAAGCTACGCTGTGGATACCCTAAGAGACCCGAGCGATAGACGCCGTTGGCAACTTCTAAAGAAATACGGTCTAACCCAATTTGATTCTGGTTATTATAGTCTGAGTAAGCAGAGGGTGATGATTAACGACAGTGCCTTCGATACGCCCGAGTTCAATGTCGCCGTATTGACCATTCCTGTAGATACGACCCAACAACAAATTTTTGCAATTAAACCTTCCGCCCAAGTTCCGTTGCAAAGCGGTCCGATTTGGCCTTGGTTAGCCCTGGTTGGCGCAGTATTACTCACCGCCCTATTTTGGTGGTGGCGTAGAAAAAAGTCCCAGGAGCAGGTGCCACCGCTACCGCCACTTCCCCCATATCAAGAGGCGAGTCAACGGCTTGAAAAGCTCAGCGCCCATGAATCGGTGCAGCAGATTGGATTTAAAGGATTGTACACTGAGCTCACCGATGTTCTCAAAACATATATCCACCGTGAAATCGATTCACGAGCCTTAGAAAGCACTACGGATGAGTTATTAGACCGACTGGAGTTGCACAGATTAGGGGATCATTTTGATATAAAAATAGAAACCATCAACGCACTCGGTCAGATTTTGCGTCGCGCTGATTTGATCAAATTTGCCAAGGCCAATGTCACCGACGCGCAGTGGCAAGAGGATTTTTCTCAGGCAGGAACAATCGTTGAAGCCTTAAAGGCAAGTATTCCTGAGCCCGAACCCGAAGATGAACAAGCGGCATTAGATGCAGCGGCTAGAGCCGCATTACGAGCACGTCAAAAACGCAAACGCCAATGGATTTATTCTATAGCTGCCTTGTTAACGGCTGGGGTAGCTTATGTCTTTTATGTCGGGCCACAAGAGGCCAAAGACCAGATTTTTGGCAATAAAATGCGCGATTTGGCTGAAGGCCGTTGGTATAAAAGTGAATATGGGGTGCCCGCTGTAATCTTAGAATCTCCTGAGATCTTGGTGCGTAAAATCTATAACCATCCTGATCAAGACAGTCTCTCAGCGCGGGGTACGGCCATATTTGAGGCCTTTACCCTAGAGGACGAGTTTTATGTCGCGGTAACCTCTACCCAAACCCAGCCTCAGGAGAATTGGAATATCGCCATGGCGTTAAACCGATCTCTTGTTTTATTAGAGGAGCAGGGCGCAAGAACCCTTATTGTAAAAGATGAGTCTTTTGAAACTCCAGAGGGGATAAAAGGAATCAGGGCTTATGGCAGTTTTAATGTGGCGAATGCTTCAGGCCAAGTTGGAAACGAATCTCATCAATACGAACTCCTGGTTTTTGACCAGCAAGGCGGGATACAAACGGTTATGGTGGCCTTTGTTGATGATGATCGATTTGCCCAAGGCTTAAAAGAACGAATCATTAATTCGGTGTCTTTGGAAATTCCACAGACCGATCAAAAACCTGAGACGCCATGACAAGAACTTTTGAATTTGTCTCGCCAGAATGGTTTTGGCTATTGGCTCTTGTACCGGTAATGGTCTTTTGGTTTTGGTATAACCGGCGCCGACACAATGCTGAATGGAAAATGTCTGCTTTAAACACTGCAGATCGAAGCAATAATTTTTGGTCTTTGGCAAAGTCTTTTTTGTGGGTGCTACGCATTGGGGCCATGGTGTTGATTATTATTGCCTTGGCACGTCCTAGATATGTGGACCAAAGTACTCGGATTAAAACCTCAAAAGGAATTGATATTGTCATGGCCATCGATGTTTCAGCGAGTATGCTGGCTCGTGACCTAACCCCAAACCGATTGGAAGCGTTAAAGGAAGTGGCCGGTCGATTTATCAACAGCCGTCCTAATGATCGATTGGGATTAGTAGAGTATGCGGGTGAAAGCTATACTAAAACGCCCTTGACCAGTGACAAAACTCTAGTTTTATCCGCTTTGAAATCTATTGAGTACAATACCATTATTGAAGGAGGAACCGCTATTGGGATGGGATTGGCCACTGCAGTAAACCGACTTAAAGAGAGTCGTGCAAAAAGTAAGGTGATAATTTTACTAACGGATGGCGTCAATAATTCTGGCTTTATTGATCCGCGTACGGCCAGTGAATTGGCTGTAGAATTTGGCATTAAAGTGTATACCATTGGCCTTGGCTCAAATGGACTAGCCCTTTCTCCTGTGGGCATGAGACCAAATGGCCAGTTTCAATATAGTAAAGTGCCTGTGGAAATCGATGAGGCATTGCTTCAAGAAATAGCCCAAACCACAGGAGGTCTATATTTCCGGGCGACCAATAATTCCAAGCTTGGCGAGATTTACGATGAAATCAATAAGCTTGAGAAAACTGAAGTGGAAGAGTTTAAATATCAGCAGTACGACGAAGGATACCGCCCCCTTATTTTGGCGGCAATAGGCTTATTGCTTTTGGAGTTTTTAATGCGTCAAACCCTTTTTAAAAGTTTTATTTGATGTATCAGCTCGAGGAACCAATATACTTCTATGGACTCACGATGCTCATCGTGGCACTTGGCCTGTTTTTATGGCGCGTCTTTTGGCAAAAATCCGTGCAGAAAAAGTTTTTTTCCAAAAGAGCTTTAGATCGATTAGGGCCAAACCAGTCTTTGATCAAATCATGGATCAAATTTGTAGTTTGGGCCTTATGTATCGCCGCTTTAATTATCGCTTTGGTCAATCCAAAACTGGGAACCAAGATTGAAACCGTGACCCGTCAAGGGGTAGATGTTGTCTTTGCGGTCGACGTTTCCAAAAGTATGCTCGCCGAGGATGTGGCCCCCAATCGTCTCGAGAAATCTAAGCAATTGGTCACGCAAATCATAAACAATCTGGTCGGGGATCGCGTAGGGGTTATTGGATATGCCGGTAGTGCTTTTCCACAAGTACCCATCACGACTGATTTTGCTTCCGCCAAGTTATTTTTAAACAACATGAATACCGATATGGTTTCCTCTCAAGGGACGGCCATCAATGAAGCCATCAATTTATCCAAGACGTATTACAATGACCAAGAACAGACCAATCGTGTTCTGTTTATCGTTACCGACGGCGAGGACCATCAAGAACAAGATCAGGATGCGGTTGCGGCCGCCGTCGCGTCGGGCATTCAAATTTATACTATTGGGGTGGGCAGCTCGGCTGGAGCGCCGATACCGATCAAACGCAACGGTATTTTACAGTATTACAAAAGAGACCAAGCCAACAATCAGGTCATCACCAAACTCAATGCACAGAATTTGCAAAATATTGCGGAATGGGGACAAGGAATATATATTGACGGGACTCAGACCAAAGAAGTGGTTGCTCAGGTTCAGGACATACTCAATGCTATGGATAAGACGGAGTTTGAATCCAAGCAGTTTACCGATTTTAAAGACCAATTTCAATGGTTTTTGGTTTTGGCCCTGGTTTTATTATTGGCGGACTCATTCATGCTTGAGCGCAAAACCAAATGGTTAAAAAAATTAAATTTGTTTAATGAACAAAGTGATGAGGATTAGAATCGCAATGAGACAGATCATTTTGTTAGCTGTGTTTTTTGCAGCCACGCTGCAGCCTCAGTGGCTCGCGGCACAGGAGGCCCCCGCTTTGCAAGCCCCTCTTGCGCCAGAGGCTCAAACCGCATTGTCCAGCGGGGCGACGCACTTGGCAGAGGGCGATTTTGCCGATGCGGAGGCGGATTATCGAAAGGCTTTGGCCTTAGGAGAGCGTGAGAACGGCGCCTTTAATCTAGGTAACGAATACCACCTGCGGGGGCAAAACAAGGAAGCCTTATTTCGTTTTAAACAGGCGGCCAGAGACGCGGATTCTTACGAACACAAACACCGGGCTTTTCACAATTTGGGTAATGCTTTTATGAAGGAGAAAATGTATCAGGAAGCGGTTGAGGCTTATAAAGATGCTTTGCGCAGTAACCCAGACGATGATGAAAGTCGGTATAATTTGGCCGTAGCACAAGACCTTTTAGAAAAAAACCCGCCCCCTCCAGACGAAAACAAAGACGATAAAAAGGATCAGGAGGAAAAAGAAGATCAGAACCAACAAGATCAGCAAGATCAAGATGGGGAAAACCAAAATGATCCGAATCAAGACGATCAAAACGACGAGAATCAGGACAATCAAGACCAACAAGATCAGGGAAAGGATCAGCAAGATCCAAAGGATCAACAAGGCGATGAGCAAGGAAAGAATCAAAAACCTAATGATCAAAATCAGAACCAGAACCCTCAACAACCAAAACCAGGTCAGCTCTCGCCACAGCAGGTAAAAAACTTGCTCGAAGCCATGAATAATGAAGAGCAAAAGGTGCAGGACAAGATGAACTTACAAAAAGCCAAAGGTGCCAAAGTAAAACGTGAAAAGGATTGGTAATATGCGTGTGATGGTGAAATGGATTTTTTATGCCTTTGTTTTGATGATTCCCTTGAGTCTTGGGGCACAAGTCGAATTTACGGCCAAAGTCAGCAAAAAGAAACTGGGACTTAACGAACGTTTGCGGATTGATTTTGAGATGAATCAAGATGGGGATAATTTTGAGCCGCCTAGCTTTGAGGGATTCCGAGTGCTCGGGGGACCAAATCAATCCATCAGTAATTCTTGGATTAACGGTCAGCGATCTTACTCTAAAACCTATAGTTTTTTCTTAGCCCCACTAAAAAAAGGGTTAATAACAATAGGTCAAGCGTCGATAGAGGTGGACGGTGATCGCTATAAATCCTTGCCGGTCGAAGTTGTGGTCACCGAGGCGGTGGAGATCCCTAAGGATGGAAATAATGCCGATTATTTGGCCAGTGAAAATGTCCATTTGGTGGCTGAGGTTTCCAACGCAAACCCCTATCTCAATGAAGCGATTACCGTCGTTTATAAACTTTATGTGTCTAATCAAGTCAGTATTACAAGTAACTGGCGGGAAATAGATTCGCCTAAATACGCCGACTTCTGGAGTCAAGCCTTAGATCAAAAAGGACAATTACAGATTTATGAAGAGCAATATCGAGGCGAAGATTATCGATACGTCGTTCTGCGTACGGCGGTGCTTTACCCACAGAAAACAGGAGAACTCAGTATTGAGCCACTTACCTTAGATGTACCCATTGATGTGCGATCAAATCGCCGAGATTTCTTTGGACGCTTTATGACCACCCGGGTCAACAAGACCATTTCAGCAGGAAGACGCACCATAAATGTCAAACCCTTGCCTTTAGAAAATTGCCCAGAGGATTTTACCGGCGCGGTTGGCTTCTTTGATTTTGACAGCTCGATTTCACGATCCGAACTCGACGCTCAGGAGTCTTTAGAATACAGTGTAACCATACGAGGAGAAGGGAATTTAAAGCTTTTTGAATTGCCAAAGCCTCAATTTCCCAATGCTTTTGAGGTTTATGAACCTGCCCGAAATGATAAAATTAGTACCCGAACGAGCGGAATGCGGGGTTCAGTTTCTGAAGTATACACATTGGTGCCACAAAATCAAGGAACTTATCCATTGCCTCCCCTTAGTTTTTCATATTTCGACCCAAATCTTGAACGGTACATTACCAAAACAACCCAAGACCATATAGTCTCTGTGATTAACGGCCCGGCCCAAGAATCTGCACAGCAAAATTCAGAGCGCAATGAAACCAATAAGGTGGTTGTGGATACTGATCGCTTTAGCTATATCAAATTACAATCTGATTGGTACGCCAAAAACCCAGCCCCTTGGTTTGGCACTTGGGCCTATTGGCGTTGGGTCTTGGGCTTATTGATTTTATTGCCAATGTGGTTTATAATCAGCTTGATAAGAAATCGTTATTTGGGAGATACAGCCTCTCGAGACTTGAGAAAACGTAAGCGATTAATTGCTCAATACTTGAGCCAAGCTAAGGCAGAACAACAGAACCCTACTGCGTTTTACGCCGCCTTGGAGCGCTCATTACATTTATTTTTAAAAGCCCAGTTGAAGTTAGAAACCTCGGGAATGTCTAAAGAAAACATAAGGGCCTTAAAGACCCAAAGAAAGGTCACTCAAGACGCAATAGATCGATTAATCGGTTTGATTGAGCGCTGTGAGCGTGCGCGATATGCACCAACTACGGCAGTGGATGTGCAAAATGATTACAATGAAGCACAAGAAGTAATTGCATTGATAAACAACACCAAAAGATGATGGCTAGAGGACTTTATTTATTGGTTTTTATAATGTTTTTTGCACCGCAAAATGGACATGGTCAAGGACAGTCAGATAATTGGTTTGATCAGGGCAATCAACTATATAAAAATGAGCAATACAATGAAGCCATTTTGCGTTGGGAAGCTGTTTTAGAATCAGGGGTGCACAGTGCTGCGATTTATTATAACATGGCGAACGCTTATTATCATTTGAATGATTTGGCCTCGAGTATTTATTATTATGAAAAAGCCCTTGAACTTTCGCCAGGGGATGCCGAAATCAAGGCCAATAGGGCTTATGTTCAAAATGCGCTGGTCGATGTGATAAGAGAACAGCCCAAGACCTTATTTCAGAAGTGGGATGAAGCTTCAGCTCAATTGTTTTCCATCAATACTTGGGCTTGGCTGGGGCTATTTTTTATGGCACTCTTTGTTTTTGTGGTGATTAGATTTAATTGGGTTGAAACTCCTGCAGCTAAGCGATTCAGTTTCGTAATGAGTGTGTTGTCGATAATGCTTTTTGCCGCGTCAATTTATTTAGGCACTAAAACGCAGTCCTTTAACCAAAAATATCGCTGGGCGATTGTATTTGCCCAAGAGATGAGTGTGCGTTCAGGGCCAAGATTGAGTGATGAAGCCTTATTTGAATTACACGCCGGAACTAAGCTAAGACTATTGCAGACGCAAGATGAGTGGCAAGAAATAGAACTCGCCGATGGGCGCCGGGGCTGGGTGTCTTCACAAGAAATTAAGGCCTTATAGGCTATTGGTCCGTATTGTTGACCGCATCATTCTGCTGTTCTTGGCCCCAATGATTCGCCCAAAAATCTTGAATCATAGGAGTTATGGTCGGGGCAAAACCAGCAATGACGGTATAAGTTTTTGATTCTGTCTTGGTGTTTTCGGGTAAGACGTATTCATCGAGTTGCACTTGTGCAAAAAACCAAAGGACATAGCTCAAGATGAGGGCCGTTTGGGCCGTATAAAGAAAGGCCCCAAGGAGGCGGTTTATCCACCCAAGTGCGATCAAACCGGCAATTTTTGTAACCCATTTTCCCAAGGTCACCACGGCCATTACCGTAAGAATAAACAAGACGATAAAGGATACCCAATCCGCATTTTTTTTAGACCAATGAAACCAACGGGTTAATAATTGCGCTAAGTCCCCTGTAAAGGTCAATGCAATATAAACCCCTAAGATGAGTGCAAGAAGGGATGCAAGGGTTTGAATCAGTCCTTTTCGAAGCCCCCAAAGAAAGCCCAAAACCAGAAGAATCAGTAATAATAGGTCAAATAAATGCATGGCTTGAGATGTCTTGTAAAGATAGGATTTCTTGGTAAATGAATATTATTCGACTTACTTTTGTCTCATGTCAAGAGATGCCCTTTTAAAACAACGTTGGGACCATTTGGTTGCGCTATTGAGCGCTCAATTTTCTGATGGAGATCCTTTAGATTTAGACGCCATCATCTATCTGGTTGGCGTGCAAGAGTTAGGACAAATACACAGAAAATTTAAGAAGGACGAAAAGATTAATCTCATGCATATCGCCATTTGCAAACTTCTAGAACCATACGGTTATTATAGCTTTGACTTTGTTGATGAGCAGGGCTGGCCTCATTATAAAAACATCGAACCGCTTCCGGCGTTAAAGGCCGGAGAACAAGCGGTATTGATGAAAGAGGCTATAGTTCAGTATTTTTTAGCCCAAAAGCTCCTGGACTAATTCAGGATAAAATCCCTATTTTTACGCCTTCAAACACGCTTATCGATGATCGATAAAATAAACGAACACATTGCCAAAGTCGCCGCATTTCAGGGGCAAACTCAAGAAGAAATTGAAGCCTTTCGTATCGCCTATTTAGGTAAAAAAGGTTTGTTAAATGAGTTTTTTGCGGCCTTTAAAGAGGTGCCTGTAGACCAGAAAAAGGCTTTTGGCCAAGCCGTTAATGCTTTGAAAAATGCGGCAGAGCAACGCGTTGTGGATTGTAAGGCTGCCCTATCTCAAAATGAAACAGTTCATGGTGTCTACGGGGATTTGACCCGCCCAGGTTTGCCACATAGTCTAGGGGCAAGACACCCAATATCCTTGGTTAAAAATCGAATCATTGATATATTTTCGCGCATTGGGTTTAATGTTTCTGAAGGCCCCGAGATCGAAGATGACTGGCATAATTTTACCGCCTTAAATTTGCCCGAGTATCACCCTGCCCGGGACATGCAAGACACTTTTTTTATTCAGACCGACCCCGATATTTTATTGCGGACCCACACCTCATCGGTCCAGGTTCGCTACATGGAGGAACATCAACCCCCCATTCGTACGATTTCTCCAGGACGCGTTTATCGAAACGAGGCCATTTCTGCGCGATCACATTGTTTCTTTCACCAGATTGAAGGACTTTATGTGGACAAAGACGTCAGCTTTGCCGATTTAAAGCAGACTTTAGCTCATTTTACAACAGAGCTTTTCGGCACCTCCAAGATTCGCTTGAGACCTTCATATTTTCCTTTTACTGAGCCTAGCGCTGAAGTGGATGTCTATTGGGGATTAGAAACGGAGACGGATTATAAAATGACCAAAGGAACAGGTTGGTTAGAGATAATGGGATGTGGTATGGTCGACCCTAATGTATTGAAGAATTGTGGTATTGATCCGGAGGTTTATTCTGGATTTGCCTTCGGTATGGGGATCGATCGAATTGCTTTATTGCTTCATCAAATTCCTGACATTCGATTGCTCAGCGAGAATGATCTGCGCTTTTTAGAGCAGTTCAAAAGCAGTTTTTAATCAATCGAGTTTTTCAGTTAAAGCCGCAAAAACCTTTTTAGGAGATTTTCCTTCGTACAGCACTTGATAAACAGCGTTTATGATCGGTGTTTTAGATTGTTTTTTGCCTTTTTCCGCATTTAAAGTGTAAGCGCTTTTTGTCGCGTAGTAGCCCTCTGCGACCATTTTCATTTCCATCATGGCACTTTTTACGGTGTATCCTTTGCCAATCATGGTGCCAAACATTCTGTTTCGACTAAAAACTGAATACCCCGTGACCAAGAGATCCCCTAAGTAAGCCGACCCGTTAATGTTGCGTTTCATTCGGTGTACGCTTTTCACATAGCGCTTCATTTCCCGTATCGCATTGCTCATTAAAACGCTTTGGAAATTATCGCCATAACCCAATCCATGGGCAATTCCCGCGGCCAGAGCATAAATGTTTTTAAGCACTGCAGCATATTCCGTTCCCATTATGTCATCGCTGACCGAACATTTGATATAGCTGCTGCTCAAGGCCTGAGCCACTAATTTTGCGTTTGGTTTATGGGCACAGGCGATGGTCAGATAGGACAATCGCTCTAGAGCCACCTCTTCCGCATGACAGGGTCCAGTGATCACCCCAATAGACTCCATAGGTAACCCGTGATGTTCGATGAGGTGCGCCCCTACAATTAAACTGCTTTCTGGAACAATACCTTTTATGGCCGAGAAAACAAGCTTATTGCTCAGTGGAATCGTCAGACGTTCTAGTTCACTGCTTAAAAATGCAGAAGGAATGGCCAATATAACCACTTTGGCTTGAGTAACAATTTCATTAATATTATCACTTAACCAAAGTTGATTTGTAACAAAAGAGACTGAGCTCAGATAATTCGGATTGTGCTCTTCTTGACGTATGTGCTCAATCGCTCGGGGATTGCGCATATACCACCCTACTTGACTTTGGGTTTCACAGAGCATTTTAACGATGGCTGTGGCCCAGCTTCCGCCGCCAATGACGCCATAATCAAAAGAAATGGGTTGATCGGGTTGCTTCATGCGACTAATTTAATGAATCCTGAAAATCCAGGCAGGTTTTGTACGTCAAAATAAACTTTAACATTAGATTATGATTCTGACGGCAATTTGAAAAAAGACTGGCCGTTAATAGAATAGATGTTTGGTTCTCGAAGATTTCGAGGGCCGCAAAAAAAGTAATTTTTTTGGTTGGTTATTTAGTTAGCAGTGCCGCTGGGTCTTATTAAAGGCTCAGCGGTTTTTTTTGTAGAAATTCATTTCATCGATATAGCGCCAAACTTTTTCAGGCAGCATGGGGCGAATATCAGTCCCGAGTGCGATACTCTTACGGATAAAAGTAGACGAAAGTTCAAAAATAGGGGCTTTGACCTGGGTAATATTGCCTTTGTCATAAGTCTTAGAAAGGCTTTCTTCATGACTCGATACTCTGGGATATACCAAAATGGGGATATGCTCAAGGAGCCACTCATAATTTTTCCACTTGTGTAAGTTCTGTAAGTTATCCTGGCCCATGATCAAAGCAAAACGATGCTCTGGATTTTGCTCTTGTAATACGGCCAAAGTATTTATAGTATAATTAGGTTGGGGCAAATCAAATTCTACACGTGATGTTTTTAGTCGAGGATAATCTTCTAAGGCGATGTCTACCAAAGCAGCTCGATGATAGTCAGCCAACAAACTTTGTTTGGTTTTTAGAGGATTTTGAGGCGTGACCACGAGCCAAACCTCGTCTAATTCACTATGGTGCGCAAAATAATGGGCAATGTTTAAATGCCCGATATGTATGGGATTAAAAGTGCCAAAATAAAGTCCGATGGTTTTACTTGGTCCCATGGCCTTATTGAATGTGGTTTATAATTAAATCTTGGGCCTGATTAATGGCCACGCTCAGTTGATCATTAACTAAGATATGGTCAAAGGAAGGCGCAAAAGCCAATTCTTGATGGGCCTTATTGAGTCGTAGCTTAATTTTTTCAGGGCTTTCAGTTCCTCGACCCGTTAAGCGCTCCGCGAGTACCGATACACTTGGGGGCTGGACAAATATGGCCAACACATCGGTGCTAAAATTCTTTTTTATGGAGAGCCCTCCTTTGACATCAATGTCAAAAACAACGTTTTTCCCTTGGTCGCGCAAACGATCAACTTCGGCTTTTAGGGTTCCGTAATATTGTCCTGGATAGACTTCTTCCCATTCAAGAAATTCATTGTTTTCAATAGCGTTCTCAAATTCCTTTGGACTTAAAAAATAGTAGTCTTTTCCATGAACTTCGTTACCCCGTCTTTCCCGAGATGTCGCAGAAATGCTGAAGGCTAAATTAAGCTCTGGCTTTTGCAAAAGGGCTCGGACAATGGTGGTTTTCCCACTGCCTGATGGGGCGGAAAATACAATGAGTTTGCCGCGGCTTGGCATTATAATACGTTTAATCCTTGTTCTTTAATCTTTTCTAGCTCGTCTTTCATCTGAACCACTAATTGCTGTAGATCAGCGTCATTAGCTTTGGAGCCAATTGTGTTTATTTCTCGGCCAATTTCTTGGGTGATAAAACCGAGCTTTTTCCCGTTAGACTCATCAGATTCCATAGTGCTCTCGAAATAGTCTAAATGATTGCTCAGTCGCACGGTCTCTTCTGTGATGTCGTATTTCTCGAGATAATAAACCAATTCTTGCTCAAATCTATTTTGGTCTACGGACTGCTCCAGTTCTTGGATCGCTTTGAGCAAGCGGGCGCGCACCTGTGGGATTCTGTTTTTATCCTGTTGTTTAACCTTTTCTAAGAGTTCTCTAATGAGATTAATGCGACAGCGGAAATCTTCAGCCAAAACCGCTCCTTCTGCTGCGCGAAATTCTTCCAAAGCCAAAACGGCTTCATCGAGGCCTTTCATCAAGGCTTCAGCGGTTTCTTCATCGATGCTTTCGCGCTCGGTTTGAATACTTTCGGGCAGGCGTAAAGCCATCTGTAAACGTTCTATTTCAGGGCCTTGGGCCAAGGTTTCTAATTGGGCCATGTAGCCTTGAATCACCGGGGTGTTTAGTTGGGCAGAACGCTCTCCACCGGTGGATTCCATATAGACCGATAAATCTATTTTGCCGCGCTTTAACGCTTTGGCCAATCGATCGCGCATCAAGAGTTCCTTTTCGCGCAGCGCATTAGGAATACGCGCATTGAGATCCAAACCCTTGCTGTTAAGCGATTTGATCTCGATTGTTATTTTCTTGCCCGGAAGTGAGAGTACACTTTTACCGAACCCAGTCATTGAATAAATCATATCAAGCCATCATTGGCTGACAAAGGTAAGGAATCTAGTCTTTGGGGGTTGGATTTTTTGGCAGCCCCTTTTTATCATAGCGTTGGTCGAGATAACGCTCAGTTCCGACAACAATAAATAACAATAGGGCAGAATGCGTAATTACGGTTGCCAAAAGCAATTGTTCAGGCCAAATAAAATAATAGAATAGAGGGAGAAACATACTCCAAATCCCGAGCTGAACCCCAAGCTTCATGGAGTAATTATTAGCGTCTTCCCACACCGTTTCATTGGCCATAGAGCGTGCCGTTCTATAGCCATAAAGTTGGTTGATATTTTTGGGAGGAAAGGCCCGAAAAATCAAGAATAACAAGAGCATGAATCCACAATACCCAAGGCTCAGATATAATTCATTTTCAGTATTCATTCCCTGCGAATCAATCAACTAAGCGTTTGATTTTCACGTTTCGATAAGCGACCTGATCCCCATGATCTTGGAGACCAATATGGCCTTTTGGGGATTTTCCAAAAATAGGCCAGTCTGCGAATTTAGACTGTGCAACCATATTGGCCCATTCTGGTCCGTGCAAGGGAAATTCTACAATTTGATATCCGTTCATCATGACCAAACCTTTATTGACTCTATGGTCTACACGCAAGACACAATGGTTCCATGAGCCGGCAGGATTTGTATAATCCGAAGAAGGGGCAATCATATCGTAGAGGGCTCCGGCAGTATGCGTGCCCTCGCCGACAAATGCATCAGGGTGTTTGGCATTGTCTAAAACTTGAATTTCAGGACCGGATTGATAAGCTTCAGGATAGTCTGGGTCCTCAATTACGCTCCAAAAAATGCCACTATTCCCTCCGGACGCGATATTCCACTCTAGAGACAACTCAAAGTTGTAAAAAACATCCTTTGTGATTATGTTTTGACCGCCTCGTCCTCCAGGGGTAAATACCATGGCGCTATCCTGAATACTCCAGGCTTCTGGCATATCCTCAGAGAGATAGCCCCGCCATTGATCGAAATTGGTCCCGTCAAATAAGTTTAACCACTCTTCTTGGGGGGTAGTTTGCTCGATGGAGTCTTCTTTGGTCATTGATGAGTCAGAATTGTTATTGTTTTGGCAAGATGCCGTCAATGCGATAATTAATGAGAACGATAATAGGGTTTTCATAGAGCTTATTTATGTCAATTAATTTAATGGGCGGACCCAGATATTGCGATACGACACACCGCTGTGGTCGTTGTGGTCTTGTAATTTAATTGGACCAGGCCCATGAGCACTTACTTTTGGCCAGCCAATATATTCCGTGGTGCCTTGCAGGTCAAAGCGATCTTGAATTAAAACTCCGTTTTGTAAGACCGTTATGTTCGGGGCGACAATCATGCTGCCTTGGGCGTCAAACACTGGAGCGTGATAAATGATGTCGTAAGCGTTCCAGGAACCTGTTGGGACTGAGGCCATAACGAGCGGTGGAGATTGCTTGTATAACGAGCCCACCATTCCATTGACGTAAGTTGGATTGTCATTATTGTCCAAGACTTGAACTTCATATCGGTTTTGTAGGTAGACACCGCTGTTGCTTTTGGCCTGTCCACTGGCCGTATTTTCAGGACTACTGCGCCATTCAACATGCAGTTGGACACTTCCAAAATTGTCTTTAGTTTGAATATCCCCCGTACCGTTTGCCACGGTCATGCTTCCATCGGCGTTTATGTTCCATTGAGCTGCAGTGCTGTCTGCCGCAGAAATCCAACGGTCTAAATGGCTCCCGTCAAATAAAATAATGGCATCACTCGGTGCTCCGTTTTGTCCAAAGGGGTCGACTTTATTAGGGACCGGGGCCCAAACTTCTGTTTCCTCAGGCTTTGTCGGTTCTTCAGGCGCTGGGGTTACTGGTTCTTCTGCTGGCTGCTGGGGTCCTTGGCCACAGGCTGCCGCAAGTGCGAGTAGGCCGATGATTGCGAATTTTAATTTGGTCATTTTGGTCGTATTTATTGTTCTTTATTTTTTGTTTCGGGTAATGTCCCCGTCGGAGGAATTTCTTAATTGTTCACCACGGCAGGACCTATTCCATCTCTTGGAGTTATTAAAGTCCCAAAATCTTTTTGAGTCGGTCTTGATCAATTTCCGCTCCGGCAAAATCGTCAAATCGCTTAGTTGTGACTTCAATAATTCGGTCTTGAATAAACTTTGCGCCTTCTCTTGCTCCTTGCTCTGGGCTTTTGATGACGCATTCCCACTCCATTACAGCCCAGACATCGCAGCCGTATTCGGTGAGTTTGCTAAAGACCGACTTGTAATCGATCTGCCCGTCGCCTAAAGAGCGATAGCGACCCGCACGATCTTTCCAATCGCCATAACCGCCGAACGCGCCGCGCTTTCCATCAGGATTAAATTCACTATCCTTTACGTGAAAGGCCTTAATGAATTCATGATAATGGTCGATGTACTTTAAATAATCCAGTTGTTGAAGGACGAAGTGGCTCGGGTCGTAAAGGATGTTTACTGCCTTGTGATTCCCAGTGGCCTCTAAAAAGCGTTCAAAAGTCACCCCGTCATGAAGGTCTTCACCAGGGTGAATTTCGTAGCAGACCGCCACACCATTGTTTTCAAATTCATTCAAAAGCGGTAACCAGCGTTTGGCCAGCTCTGCAAAGCCTAGCTCAACAAGCCCATCAGGACGTTGTGGCCAAGGATGCCAGGTGTGCCAAAGTAACGCACCGCTAAAAGTCGCATGGGCCTTAAGTCCCAAATGACCACTCGCTTTAGCGGCGGAAATGAGTTGGGCTCTAGCCCACTCGGTGCGCTTTTTTGGGTTGTTTTTACAATCTTCTGGGGCAAAATTATCGAACATCAAGTCGTAGGCAGGGTGTACCGCGACGAGTTGCCCTTGAAGATGGGTGGAAAGTTCTGTGATTTCAAGGCCGAAGGATCTGATTTTGCCTTGGAGTTCATCACAATATGCTTTGCTTTGTCCCGCTAGGGTTAAATCGATGAGTCTCGACTCCCAAGTCGGAATTTGTATTCCTTTATATCCGAGATCTGCCGCCCACTGGCATAGCCCATCCAGGCTATTAAAGGGCGCTTTATCGTCCATAAACTGGGCTAAAAATACTGCAGGTCCTTTGATCGTTTTCATGATTTTAATTTAATGCGTTTTCTAAATCTAAAGCGTTTTCCAAACATTTCCATCGGCGTGTGAGGCCACGGCAGTCTCAATAAATTTCATACCACGGACTCCATCTTCCATCGAAGGGAATTCCCCTTCAGTAAAAGACTCCCCTCGAACCGCCTTGGCCATGCCGCGATAAATATTACCCATAGCGTCAAAAATCCCTTCAGGATGCCCAGGGGGGAGTTTGGTGCCCTCAAGTGAAAAGGCGTTGTTATAGCTGTGGCCAGGCTTGAGGATTTGAGCGGGCTGCCCGTCCTTTAGTAGGGTCAAATAGTTCGGGTTTTCCTGCTCCCATTTTAAGGCACCTTCACGCCCATAAATGGCAAGGCTAAAATTATTTTCCTCTGCGGTAGCGATTTGACTCGCACGTAAAACCCCTTTGACGTGTTTGCCAAGACGTAACAATACAGTACCATCTATATCCATTTGGTTGTCGTCGTAGACATGGCCAAGGTCTGCCAGAATCGATTCGATTTTTTGTCCAGTGACGTATTCAAGCATTTGGTAGGCGTGGACCCCGATATCGCCCATACAGCAGCTTATTCCTGATTTTGCCGGGTCCAGACGCCAGGTAGAAGCGCGTTGCTTTGGATCATGGATGATCGGATTAATCCATCCTTGGTAGTATTGAGCATCAACTTTTTGAATCGCACCAATAGCCCCGTCTTTTATCATGGCTTTCATTTGACGGATCATAGGATAGCCGGTATAGGTATGGGTTAGGGCAAACAATACGCCTTTATCCTTTTGAATTTGTTCCAAAACCAGAGCCTCCTTATGAGTCATGGTCATGGGTTTTTCACATATCACATGAAACCCGTTTTCCATTAATTTTTTGGCCATTGGGAAATGCAAGAAATTCGGGGTAAGTACCGAAAAAACTTGAATGCGCTCTTCTTGTGGCAGCGCCAATTCGGCGGCAACCATAGTGTCAAAATCTGGATAAATGCGGTCCAATGGAATACCGATTTCTTCGGCAAAGGCCTTGTTTTGCTCAAAATCGGGATTAAATACAGCTCCAGTAAGGGCGTAAGCATCATACATTGAAGCAGCCACGCGATGCAGTACACCGATTAAAGAATCACCGCCTCCTCCTAAGACGCCCCATTTAATTTTTCGACTCATAATAATTTCTTTTTTAGCAATTTTTAAAGAGGACTACTCCTTGTATTCTATCGTTTCGTTTTTAAAGAGCACGGCAAAAAGCACAAAAACCAATACGGCGAACAAGGCGGGGATTTGCCATACAGAAGCCCAATCGTGACCTTCTGAAGTAACATTAGCATCGGTAATCAGCCCAGCGATGTAGAATCCGCCAAGCATCCCAACACCATAAGTCGCCAGAGTGATCAGTCCTTGAGCAGCGCTCTTAACTTTTTCACCTGCTTTACTGTCGGTATAAATCTGTCCTGAAACAAAGAAGAAGTCATAACAGATACCGTGCAAAGCAATCCCGATTAGCAGCATATAAACGCCTTCCCCGGCATCGCCAAAGGCAAATAATAAATAGCGCACGGTCCAAGCCAGCATCCCAACCAGTATGGTCATTTTAAAACCGAATTTTTTAAAGAAAAAGGGCAAGAGCAGCATAAATAAAACTTCCGAGATTTGCCCAATAGTCATTTTACCTGTTGCGTTTTCCACGCCGATTTCAGAGAGAAATTGGTTTGCGTGTTGGTAATAAAAAGCCAAAGGCACACATATCAATACCGACGACAAAAAGAAGACTAAAAAGTTTCGGTCTTTAAGTAGTTTTAACGCTTCCAGACCTAAAATATCGCGCACAGTAATTTTTGAGCCATCATCTGCTTTTGGCGGTGTTTTGGGAAGTGTAAAACTAAATAGGCCTAAAATTGCTGAGGCAATGGCGACCATTAAAAATGTGTTTTGAAGCAGCCCTTTATCTCCTGGAACTTCCGGCTTTGGGTCCCAGTGAAAGAGATAACTTATGGCCAGTCCAGCAGCAATCCAACCAATGGTGCCCCAAACACGAATCAGAGAAAAGTCTTTGGCTGGATCTTTCATTTGATTGAAAGAAACAGAATTGACTAAAGCCAAGGTTGGCATATAACCGATCATATAACCCAAGACATAAGGGTAAAAACTACCAAAATCCGTGGATTGATACATTTGATACATCAGAAATGCCCCGATTAAGTGGAGCACCCCAAGGATGCGTTCTGCATTAAAAAAACGGTCAGCGATGAGTCCAATGATAAAAGGAGCAATAATCGCCCCCCATGATTGGGTCGAGTAGGCCATTGCAGTTTCGGCTCCCGTGGCTCCGAGATTATTGCCTAAAAAAGTCCCCATGGTGACGAACCATCCCCCCCAAATAAAAAATTCGAGGAACATCATAAAGGAAAGCTGAAAGCGAGTTGTGGTCTTCATGGTTAGTTGCGTTAGAGTGGTTTAAACATTAAGGTTTAGTTAATCAATACGGTTTCAATAAGCGCTTTGGTGGCTTCCATGCCCGGGAATGGATCTGCATCAGGCCCTTCAAATTCTACGCCGATAAAACCTGAAAATCCAGCATCTCTGACGATGTTCAGGATTTTTGGAAAATCCATAGTGGTTTCATTGCCCTCAGCGTCAAAAGCGTAAGACTTAGCCGAGACACCATGAGCGTATGCCATAAGTTCTTCGATTCCTTGATAGCGGTCGTACTCCTCAACACAAGGGGCGCCCCATCGCTCGTCGTTTTCGCGGCGTAAACAGAAATTCCCAAAGTCCACAAGCGTACCACAATTATCCATACCAACACTCTCCATGACTTTAGATAGTAGCTTGGCATCACTGGAAAGCCCTCCGTGGTTTTCCACCAAAATAGAAATATTTTTCTCTTCGGCGTAGCTGCTCAAAGCTTTTAGCGAGCGGACCGAGTTTGTGACCCAAGCCTCAGGATCAGAAGTGCCAAAAAGGTTCACCCGAATGGCGTGACAGCCTAAGAAAGCTGCGGCGTCCACCCATTTTTTGTGATTCTCAAGGGCCTGTGTAGTCTGTGTTTCATCGTCTAAAGAAAGATCTCCTTCATCATCGACCATAATCAAAACATTGGTCATACCAAGTGAATCGCTGCGGCGTTTTAATTCTTTTAAGATAGAATCAAGGCCTTGAGCTTTCATCGGGTAGTTGACTTCGTCTCCAACATAAAGATTACTAACGTATTCTAGGCCAGTATACCCAAGGTCTTTGGCTACCGAGGCGAAATCCATGGGGTCAATGGTGCCGTCCCAGATCAGGTTGTGAATAGACCACTGGGCCAAAGAAATTTCAAAGTTTTGGGCTGAGGTTTCTGGCGCTGCCTCTTGTGCCGCTTCTTCAGTTTTGTTCATGTTGTTTTGACAGCTCATTAGGGCCAGTACTGCCCCGATGGCTAAAAGTTTTTTGTGAATCATAGAGGTATTTTTAATTGGTCGTTTGCTTAAATGGTCTTCTAAGATAAATGATTTTTTGCTGAGTTGGATTTAAACAGAAGTTGTTGTTATTTTTTTCAAATCGAAATCGTTTTCGTTCTTAAAACCCGTATCATTCTGCGGATATGGCTTGGTTAATCGGCAAAAAAAGAGGAAATTAGGACACTTGCTTTTGAAAGACTACATTCAAGAGCAAACAAGACCAACAAATTAAACAATCTAAATATGGCAAAACCGAACGAACAATTCGACGCAATCGTCGTGGGTTCAGGAATTAGCGGCGGATGGGCTGCTAAAGAGCTTTGCGAGAGTGGCCTTAAGACCCTGGTTTTAGAGCGCGGTCGCATGGTAAAGCACATTGAAGACTATCCTACAGCAAATAAAGATCCCTGGGATTTTGAGTTTAAAAATCGACGAACCGTCGCACAGCAAGAGCGTCAGGTAAAACAAAACAGAACGGGTTATACCACGCGTGATGAATCTGCCCACTGGTTTGTTGACGACATCATTCATCCCTATAACGAAGTGAAGCGCTTTGACTGGATTAGAGGTTATCATGTTGGGGGTCGTTCAATTATGTGGGGCCGTCAATCCTACCGCTTGAGCGATATCGATTTTGAAGCCAATAAAAGAGAAGGTGTTGCTGTAGATTGGCCCGTACGCTATGCGGATATTGCCCCATGGTATGACAAAGTTGAAGAGTTTATCGGAGTTAGCGGAGAGGCCCTAGGTATGGAGGTACTTCCTGACGGAGTATTCTCTCCACCAATGGAGCTGAATTGCGCTGAGCGTGATTTACGTGAAAAAATTGCTAATAATTACCAGGATGGGCGCGTGCTGACTATAGGAAGAACCGCGCATCTAACCGGAGATAAAGCCCATGATGGACGTTCCAATTGCGTCTATCGCAATCGTTGTATCCGTGGATGTCCTTTTGGCGGTTATTTCAGTAGTGTGTCTTCTACCCTTCCGGCAGCAGAACGCACCGGGAATATGACGCTGAGACCAAATTCAATTGTTCATGAAGTAATTTACGATCCACAAACCCAGCGCGCTACAGGAGTTAAGGTTATCGATGCTGAAACAGGAGAGAATCTCGTGTTTAACGCAAAGGTTGTTTTCTTGTGTGCTTCGGCCATTGCTACAGCGGGAATCTTGTTACAATCCAAGAGTGAACGCTTCCCGAACGGCATGGGGAACGATTCAGGAGAGTTAGGACGCAATATTATGGATCACCACTTCAAAGCGGGAGCGTTTGCTGAAGTTGATGGTTTTGAAGACCAATACTTTAAAGGGCGTCGACCTAATGGAATTTATATTCCCCGATTTAGAAATATCGGTGGAGCGACCGACCAGCCTAATTTCTTGCGCGGTTATGGTTATCAAGGAGGCGCCTCAAGAGGGAATTACGGAGACCAAATTGCCGAGATTGGTTATGGAGCAGATTTAAAGGATCTGGTAAGTCGCCCAGGAAAATGGAGCATGACGCTTATGGGCTTTGGCGAGTGCTTGCCCTACCATGACAATAAAATGGAACTCGATTATGACAAAAGAGATAAATGGGGCTTGCCGACCTATACTTTTGACGTAGAGTGGAAAGAAAATGAGTGGGAAATGCGCAAAGACATGGTACAACAAGCCATGGAGATGCTCGAAATGGCGGGATATAAAAATATCCGACCTTGGGATGATCCAGGAGCGCCAGGACTTGGCATTCACGAAATGGGAACTGCCCGTATGGGAAGAGATCCTAAAACTTCTGTGCTTAATGAGAACAACCAAATCCATACTGTACCGAATGTTTACTGTACAGATGGGTCGTTCATGACGAGCGCGAGTTGTGTGAATCCATCACTCACCTACATGGCTTTTACAGCAAGAGCCGCAAATCACGCAGTAAATCAACTTAAAAAGGAATCCTGATGAATAGAAGACAAGCTTTAAAGAACTTAGGATTGGGTGGTGGCGCCTTAGTAGCAACACCTACCATTATTAGCCTGCTCCAAAGCTGTGATTCTGGATCAGGATACACCCCTGCCTTTTTATCGTCCGCAGAAGCCAAAGCCTTGAAAGAAATGGTCGGATTGATCATCCCTTCAGATCTCGAGGTGCCTGGCGCAGTTGATGTGGGCGTTCATCAATTCATTGACCTCTATTGGGACCAGGTATTGCCCACAGATGAACAAGTTCCTGCACTAGAAGATGAGTTTACAAAGTATTCTGCCTCCGCTCGACAAAGCGAAATCCGCAAAGGATTTGCGGCTTTGGCACGCGTACTTGAGCGGGATCATCAAGCGGATTTTGACAGTGCTGAAACGGCAACCTATGACGCCTTATTAGGGCACTATCTCAAAGCGGATAAAGCGCAAGCAGATCAGTGGTCTAAGGAATTATGGGCGTATCGTGGAGCACTTGAAACTGACCCCCAAGCCTCGGCTTCGGACGATGTAATGGCAGCAGCACTGGTTCAAGAAGTGCGCAGTATGACCATTTGGAGCTGGACTAAAACCCAAGAAATAGGAGAAAACTTCTTGTGGTATGATCCTGTTCCTGGAGTTTACCAAGGATGCTTGCCGACTTCAGAGGCCGGTAATGGCAAGGTAATGTCTCTATAAAACGGACTCAATAAAAAACCCTCCAAAATGGAGGGTTTTTTTATGGATTTAGTTCAATGAATTGCGTTAAAAAAGCGGTCCATGGAGCCTATTACAGATCCGCGTAATTCAAGGCCATTTTGTCCTCTTAATTCGGCCTAGTGATTAGGGTTAGGGCGCTATGGTCAATGTGCCGCGCATCATCCCCGAGTGTCCTGGAAAACTGCAAATGAAGTCGTAAACTCCTGGCTCAGGAGCCTCAAAGGTGATTACATCGGTTTGGCCCCCTCCGAGCATTTTGGTGTGCGCAATGACTTGAGCGCCATCGCTTGGAATCCAATCGGCGGACTCTCCTGCTGCGGCTGCTTCATTGGCAAAACCCGTTATGTCCGTTCCGGGCTTTAACAAAACAAAATTATGACCCATGACCCTTCTGTCTAATTGCCCGACATGGCGAAAGGTTAACGTAATTTTTTCTCCTGCCTTGGCCATCAATTCGCTTTTGTCGAATTGCATCATGTCATTGCCACTCAAAGCGAGCGCTGTCCCAGTTTGCGAGACAAATTCGGTATTGTTTTGCCCTATTTTAAGTGTAGTTTTTTCTTCTTTTTTGGTCTCGCCGCAACTGCTTATAGTCAAAGCTAGAGCGGTCATAATTAGATAAGTTCTCATAATTCCGTTATTACGTTCAATATTAAGCCATTTTGGCTGTGAAAAATTCGCTTATTCTCGTTTCATTATAGTACGGCCCTGACGGGGCATAAAAACCGACATGACCCCCATATTTTGGGGCCTCAAGATAAATGTTTTTTGAGCTTTTCGCAAGGCTTAAAGGCAGGCAGGCCTGAGAAAGAAAGCTGTCGTTTTGGGCGTTGAGGATCAGTACCGGCGATTTAATCGTATGTAAGGTCGCGATGGGACTATTTTTACGGTAATAATCTTCGGCGTTGAAATAGCCGTGTACGGGAGCGGTGTAAAGATTATCAAAATCCTTTAGGGACTTCATGGCGCGGGGCGCGTCCGCCGATAAATCCATTGGAAAGGCCTGCTGTTTTTGACGATATTTGACTTTTAACGTCGATAAAAAGACCCATTGGTAGGCACGATTATCCCATTGCGATAATCGCTCAATAGAGCCCTTTAAATCTAGAGGGGTGGACACGGCAGCCGCCCCGTAAATTTGTTGGTAATCTCCTTTTTTTGCGCCAAGATAATTCAGTAAAAGACTTCCGCCTAAACTGAATCCAACAGCAAAAATGCGCGAGTATCGATTTAATTTTACAATAGCCGACACAACTTGGTCTAGGTCTTCTGTTTTCCCCGCATTGTAACTCTGAAGCTTAAGGTTTGGCTCCCCAGAACAACCGCGAAAATTCATCGCACAGACATCAAAACCAGCCTCCAATAAAGCGCTTGCCTGCCCACGCACATAGGAGCGTTGGGCATTCCCTTCTAAACCATGGAGTAGGATCACTACCGACTTGGACTTTTGCTTGGTCGGATGTTTTGTAAACGACCAATCGAGATCTAAAAAATCCCCATCACTTAAAGACAACCGATCTCTTTGAAAATCCAGACTTGGAACACGTCTAATTTTTGCTGAATAAATCGTTGAAAAATGGCCGTTTTTAAACCATCCTTTGGGATGATATTGGGCGTCAACTATGGGCATTGCATCAAAGTATTGAAGGCCAAATTTAGGTAATTGTCCCGCAATTCAGGACGCTTTAACGGGCTCTTTTTTGCGCAATTTAAGTTTTTGACTGCTCAAATAAACTCCTGTAAAAATCATCAGAGCAGTGACGCATCGTAGCGGTGTCAGGTGATCGACGCCAACCCAAAGTGCCACGATGGTGGCCACCACTGGTTGAAGGTAAATAAAAGCCCCTATGGTGGATGGACTCAAATGCTTCAGGGCGTATATGTTAAACAAATAGGTCAGCACGGTGGTTCCTAAAACCACAAAGGACAATTGACCAATAATCACTGGCGTTAGATCAGACCAGGCGACCTCGACAAATTCTTGATAACCCAAGGGCAGGTTGATGACCACGGCAACAGTAAAAAAGTAGCGCATCAGAGTCAACACGTGATATTTTGCTGTGAGCGGTTTGACAATAATCAAGTAAATAGAATAGGACAGAGCATTCATGACAAAGTAAAAGTTACCCAAGGGAATGTTGGACGCGTTTAATTGTCTGGGCACATCGAGAAGGATCAGCCCAACAGCCCCAGCCAGCCCCAGAAAAATACCGAATGTTTTTTGCCAAGCAATGCGCTCTTTTAAAAATAGCCGCCCGAGAATAAGTAGGATTACCGGCACAATGGTGATAACAACCGAGGAGTTAATCGGGGTAGACAAGGCAAGACCCTTAAAAAAAGAGGTCATATTTAAAGACATGCCAAAAAATGCACACAAAAGTAAAAGGCCCCAATCCTTTTGGGCTAAACACTCGCGCGGCCCTAAAAAAGACAAAATCCAAAAGGCAATAGCGGCCCCAATAACCCTTAGTAAAATGAATCCGTGTGGCTCAATAACTTCTGGCATAAGTCCTTTGGCGATCGTGTGATTGATCCCATAGATGATCCCTGCTGCAGTCGCAGCCATAAGGGCTAAGGTTCTATGTGAAAAAGCCGGCTTACTCACGAGCCTGAATGGTCTTGGTCGCGCGTTCCACCGTCGCTTTGGACGACCCAATAAAGATTTCATCATCCCAAATCAAGACCGGCCTTTTTAAAAAGGTGTAGTGCTCCAGCAGCAATGCTTTATAACGCGTTTCGTCTAATGTTTCTTCAGCGAGTTGCCGCTCTTGAAATAGCTTTGCCCTTCTGCTAAACAGGGCCTCATAGCTTCCTGAGCGTCGATGCATCTGGTCCAAGTCCTCTAAAGTAAGGGGGTTACTTTTGACATCCTGTTGGGCAAAATCCCTAGACAAGTCCCATTGTTTCAGAATGCGTTTACACGTGCTGCAGCTGCTTAAATAATAGAGTTTTTTCATTTAATGTTTATTTTAGGCTCAAACGAAGGCGTTTTTTTGCGTTGAGCAATTTCTCGCTCTGAGGCAAAAGCAATTGGCCGGTCAATTTCAGGACAATCACAGTATCCCCTTGTCTTGATGGGGTAATGTTTATTTTTCCATTATACGATTCTGCGGCCTGAAGTTCTGTTTTATAATCTAAACCCACCCAGAGGTATTGATCTATAGCTTCCTCTATGCTGAGGTTAAAATTTGGGCGATCACTTCCTAAATATAAGGCGTCCAGAATAAGGCTGTCACTAATTTTATTCAGCCGGGCAAGGGCTATTGAATCTCCACTTTCAAACTTCGGGGAAGAAAGCCTCAGGTCAGGACAAGCCTGTCCTTTACAAATGGTTTGCTCTTGAGCAGTTTTATTGAGCATCACCCATGAAATGGTTGGAGTGTCTGAACAACTAAAAAGTGTTAGGGCAGACCAAAAGCCAAAAAAAGAGCACTTTACATTCACTGTGTAAAAATACAATTGTTTTCTCTTTGACTTGTTTTCTCTTTGACTTTGGAATGCCTTACTTTTGTGTAAAGAAAATAACACAATGAAATTCAATACCAAAGCCATTCACGGAGGACAAAAACACGATCCAGCTTACGGTGCAGTAATGCCTCCAATTTATCAAACCTCGACCTATGCGCAAACAAGCCCTGGGGCACACAAAGGATTTGAATATTCTCGGACCCACAACCCTACCCGCGCCGCTTTAGAAGCTGCATTGGCGAGTATTGAAGACGGAGCGCATGGCTTGGCCTTTGGCAGTGGTTTGGCTGCGATTGACGCTGTAATGAAACTTCTTAGTCCGGGGGATGAAGTCATTTCGACAAATGATCTTTATGGGGGAACTTATCGACTATTCACTAAGATTTTTGAGCGTTTTGGGATTAAATTTCATTTTGTTGGCATGTCTGACGTTTCTGCCATTGAAGCAAAGATTAACCAGAACACGAAATTAATTTGGGTGGAGACCCCAACCAACCCGATGATGAATGTCGTGGATATCGTGGCCTGTGCTGCGATTGCCAAAAAACACCAAGTCCTTTTGGCAGTAGACAATACTTTTGCTACGCCTTATTTGCAGCAGCCGCTGACCCTTGGCGCCGATATAGTGATGCACAGTGCTACGAAATATTTAGGAGGACACAGTGATGTGGTTATGGGAGCCTTGGTTGTCAGAGACAATGCTTTGGCGGAGCGCTTGTATTTTATTCAAAATGCCAGTGGAGCGGTTTGTGGACCACAAGATAGTTTTTTGGTATTGCGTGGGATTAAGACCCTGCATGTGCGTATGCAGCGCCATTGCGAAAATGGACGCGCCGTAGCACAATATCTGAAAACCCACCCTGAAGTAGAAAAGGTTTATTGGCCTGGTTTTGAAGATCACCCAAATCACGATATCGCCCGCAGCCAAATGCGCGATTTTGGGGGCATGATTTCATTTGTCACCAAAGGCAATGATTTTCAAAAGACTATTACGATTGTTGAAAAACTCAAAGTATTTACCCTTGCCGAGAGTCTCGGAGGTGTGGAAAGTCTCGCCGGTCACCCGGCCAGCATGACTCATGCGAGTATCCCAAAAGAGGAACGCGAAAAAACAGGGGTAGTAGACGCCTTAATTCGTTTGAGTGTAGGCATAGAGGATGCCGAAGATCTTATTCAGGATTTGGCACAAGCCTTAGCAGGCTAGGTCAAGTAGAATACACCGCCAAAATTAATCCAGAAAATCCAATCGTTGGCTTTGTTTTCAGGCACGGGGACACCGTTTTCTAGCCCAAGAGCCTGTGTATTGTATTCGAGTTGAGGGTTAAGTCCATCGACCCAGTTTGAAAAGTAATATTGCCAACGCCAGTCCATCAAAAAATCAACGGATTTATTGATTTTGTAGCGCGTGCCTAAACTGGTGACAATACTCCAAATTGAACCTCCGGCTTGTTGAAAGCTTTAGTAGTATTTGTTCGGCGTCGTAATTGGGGTGTTGAGGTTGCCAAAATCGCTGTAGGCATAAGGGTCAAACCCAACCCAGTGCAGGCCAGCAGCAAAATAGGGGGCCCATGACTGATCCTGAGCCATAAAGTCGCGTATGCTCCAAATATAATATTCGAGTTGTACCCCGACATCAAAAACGGTGCTAGAGCCTTTCATAGCACGCAATTGATCTGCAGTAAATGAGGTCGCGGAAGGACCCACCCATTGTCCGTAGTCTCCATAAAAGGCCACTGGCCCAGCGACCACATCAAGTTCGTTTGAAAAACCTATGGGAATACCACCACCTCCCGGACGATCTCTTTGTCTAAAAGCTTGCAGACAGGCCATTAACGATAAAATATAGAGTAGTGCTCGCGCGCGTTGGCTCATAACTAGGGGTTGCTCAATGCATTCAACGATAAAAAAACATCTAACACTATGCATTAAATTAACAAGTAGTGCGTTTTGAAAAAAAAACGACATTAGATCTCTCGAAGTCATTTATATTTGCATTAACCAAAAATTAAACGACCGATTTTTGACAATATCGCAAAAAGAGCACTCAAAACCTCGGCTGATTTGTCGAATAATCAAGTATTCATAGCCTTTATCTTAATTCTAATTCTTTTTTTGTGAAACAATCAATCCAAGATTTTATTTCGCGCGTAGCAGAAAGAAATCCTAATGAGCCTGAGTTTATGCAGGCGGTTACAGAGGTTGCCGAAACGGTAATTCCATTTATAGAAGATAACTCCAAATACCAAGGACACAAGTTACTTGAGCGCATGGCTGAGCCGGAGCGCACTGTAATTTTCCGAGTGCCTTGGACTGATGACCAGGGTCAAATCCAGGTAAATCGCGGATATCGCGTAGAGTTTAACTCAGCAATCGGTCCTTATAAAGGAGGGCTTCGTTTTCACCCCTCAGTTAACTTGAGTATTTTGAAATTCTTAGGTTTTGAGCAAATGTTCAAAAACAGTTTGACCACTTTGCCTATGGGTGGTGGAAAAGGGGGAAGTGACTTTGATCCTAAAGGGAAGAGTGACGGTGAGGTGATGCGTTTTTGTCAAAGTTTTATGACTGAACTCGCCCGTCATATTGGCCCAAATACAGATGTGCCTGCAGGAGATATCGGTGTAGGAGGAAGAGAAATAGGCTATATGTTTGGCCAATACAAGCGTTTACGCAATGAGTTTACTGGGGTATTAACCGGTAAAGGTCTGAGCTACGGTGGTTCATTGATACGTCCTGAAGCCACGGGGTATGGCAATGTTTATTTTGTAAAAAACATGTTGGCGACCAAAGGCGAAGAGATCGCAGGTAAAAATGTGGTTATCTCTGGTTCTGGTAATGTGGCGCAATTTGCGGCTCAAAAGGTCATTCAACTCGGAGGAAAAGTACTTACGTTTTCTGATTCTTCTGGATATATCTATGATGCCCAGGGCATTGATGAGGCTAAATTAGCCTTTGTCATGGAGCTTAAGAATGTACAAAGAGGACGAATCAGTGCCTACACTGAAGCCTATCCTGGTGCAAAATTTATCCCAGGGGAAAGACCGTGGAATGTGCCGTGTGACATTGCTCTGCCTTGTGCGACACAAAACGAGCTGGACGAATCTGAGGCCAAGACTTTAGTAAATAATGGATGTGTTTGTGTGGGTGAAGGGGCCAATATGCCTTGTACTCCGGGAGCCATTGAAGTATTTCAAAAAGCAAAAATATTATTCAGTCCGGGTAAAGCCTCAAACGCCGGAGGGGTCGCTACTTCTGGTTTAGAAATGTCTCAAAATTCATTGCGACTCAATTGGACCTCAGAAGAGGTTGATGCCCGTTTGCATCAGATCATGAATGATATCCATCAGGCTTGTGTCACTTATGGCACAGACCAAGACGGTTATGTCGATTACGTCAAAGGTGCTAATATTGCGGGCTTTGTTAAAATCGCCGAGGCCATGATGGACCAAGGAGTGGTTTAAGCACTATGCATTTTCCGATCAAAGGCCCCATTTTGGGGCTTTTTTTTTGAACGAATGCGCCCATTAATCATGGGGGTTTCTACAATAAATAGTAATTTTCAAGGTTTAAAGGGCGAGCAACGCAGTATGAGATTTTATCTATTGATTTTTGGAGTATTGGTAACCTTGGCTACGGCCAATGCGCAATCTGGCCCTGAGCTTTGGAAGGGTTATTTTTCATACAACAGCATAAAGGATGTGGCTTACGGAGACAACAAGGTTTTTGTGGCCGCTGAAAACGCCGTATACACTTATGACAATTGGAGTCAAGAGCTGTCGACGATCACCACCATAGAAGGCCTGTCGGGAGAATCCATCACTGAATTACATTACAGCCAAGAATACAACTTGCTCATGGTAGGACACGATAATGGTCTTATCGAGATCATTCCAAAGGATCAAGATCAAGTTCTTCAGATTGTGGCCATTTTAAATAAGCCAAGTATTCCTCCGAATGTCAAGTCCATAAATGATTTTTATGAGTATCAGGGACAAGTTTATGTCTCTACAGATTTTGGCATTTCTGTTTTTGATCTCTCACTTTTGGAATTTGGGGACACCTATTATATTGGTGAATTGGGCAGCACAATTTCAGTGACTCAAACCACTATTTTACCCCCATTTATATATGCGGCGACGGCGCAGGAGGGGATCAAAAAGGCCTTACTTAACGGCCCTGATTTGATTGATTATGCTTCTTGGGAAACAGTAACCGGGGGCGGGATTGTTGCCATTCAGACTTTAAATGATGCGGTTTATTTTGCCAGAACAAATCAACGGGTTCTGCGTCTGACTCCAGAACCAACCCAAATTATGGCGGATTTCGGGACAGACCCCATCGTAGACATGCGGGTAAATGGGAATGTCTTGACCATCACTACTGAATCAACAGTGAATACTTATGGAGCAGATTTTACGCCCTTGGATATTTTTGAATTACCTGAAGCGTTAGAGGATAAATTCTCAGTAGGACTTGGGTTTGCAGATCAAATTTTTGCCGGAACCCAGACCAATGGACTGATCAAGCAATCTAGCGGACAATTTGGATGGACTCCCGTGGGGCCTCAAGGGCCGTTATTTAATAACCCATTTTCAATTGACGCATCTTCTGGCCAGCTTTGGGTTGGCTTTGGAGAGGTCACGGTGAGTTTTAATCCATTTCCACTTAATTTTAAAGGACTCAGTCAATATCAAAATGAGGGATGGAATAATATTCCGGCGGCAGACCTTTTTGGAGCAAGTGATATTGTCCAGATGAAGATTAATCCGATGAATCCCGATCAGGTTTTTGCTTCATCGTTTCAGTTTGGCCTACTCAAATTAACGGCTGGAGTTCCTGAAATTCTCTATGATGAAAGCAACAGTAGTTTGACCCTGCCCGCGGGCAACCCTGCGGCGGGTCTTCGTATTTACGGATCAGATTTTGATCGTGACAACAATCTTTGGTTTGTCCAATCAAAAATTAATCAAGGATTGCTGCGTTTGAGTCCTTCGGGCCAAATCGGAAAAATTGATTTATCCGGAATTATTAATGCTGAAGATGAATTAGCCTTGACCGATTTGAAGATTAGCCGTGAGGGTTATGTTTTTTTCGGTTCGGCTGAAAATGGTTTAATCGGGTTTAACCCAAGCACCAATAGTTTTAATCGAATTACTGAAGGCTCCGGCAATGGAAATCTGCCTTCTACCGATGTCCGGAGTCTGGCCTTTGACAACAATAATCGCCTTTGGGTTGGGACTCGTGAGGGTTTAAGAGTTCTTTACAACACGACGGGGTTTTTTCAAAGCGGAAATAATGTCGAGGCTCAGCCCATTATCATCCTCGAAGAAGGAGTAGCGCAGGAGCTCTTATTTCAGCAGTCGGTCACGGATATTGAAGTGGACGGGTCCAATAACAAATGGATTGCTACAGCCACCTCGGGCGTTTTTTATCTCTCAGCCAATGGCCAGGAAACTCTATTGCGTTTTACTAAAGAAAACTCTCCTTTACCCTCAGATAATGTTCAAGATATTGCCATTGATGGCGATAGTGGAAGAGTGTATTTTGCCACCACCAAGGGCCTTGTTGCATTTGAGGGGTCGGCCACTGATGCTCGAGATGACTTGTCAGGCGCTTACGTCTACCCCAATCCAGTGCGGCCGGGGTTTCAAGGCCAGGTAAACGTGGATGGGCTAACTGCGGGTGCAAACGTTAAAATAACTGATATCGAGGGTAATTTGGTTTTTGAAACTAAAAGTCAAGGAGGAAGTGTCTTATGGGATACGCGTGCCTTTGGGCGTCATAAAGTAGCCTCAGGAGTTTATTTAGTTTTGATTACCTCCGAAGATGCATTTGAGACTAAAGTGCTAAAAATAATGATTGTCCGATAATGAGGGTAAGTACGCGAGCTTTAGTTCTTGCGACGGTCCGTTATGGGGACTCCGATGTGATCGTCAAAATGCTTACAGAATCTTCAGGATTGCGCAGCTACATGATCCGTGGGTTACAAAAGTCAAAAAAAGGGCCTTTTCGGCCGGCCATGTTTCAGCCGCTAACTCAATTACAGATTCAGGCGATGCATCGGGATAAGGGTCAGCTAGAACGACTGACTGAGGCCAAGGTTTCGAACCATTACCTCAGTTTGCATAGCGATATTGTGAAGAGTTCAATGGCCTTGTTTTTGGCCGAAGTCTTTAAAATGACCCTTCAAGAGCAGGAACCTAATCCAGAACTTTTCGGTTTTTTAAGTGATGCATTATTAGCCCTAGATGCTGCAGAAGGGCCGTTAAATTTTCACCTTAAAATTGTGCTTGAGTTACAGCAGTACCTGGGCTGTTATCCCGATTTTCAAAACGAGCACTTGCCCTACTTTAATCTTGAAGACGGGGTATTTCAGGATTCTTCTTTAGGCATTACACGTAGCGCAGAGGTCTTAAAGGACTTGTGTACTTTGGCCAAAACACCTTTTAGTCATTTGTCTCAGTGGAAAACAACTACGGCACAACGGCGAGAACTACTTGATTTACTTATGGACTATATGCAAATGCACGCGACCGGATTCAAACGCCCTAAATCCATAGAAATTTACCGTCAGGTTTTTGGATAGATTTCGAAGGCTATGCGCTATTTCGGCTTGCATTGATATTGCCAAAGAGCGAACGGGTTACCATTTTTTCATAGATGGCCAAATCACGGTCATTTCTCTCTCCCTTCTGGATCTCTTGTATGCTGCGCAGCGCATACTGTTGTATGGTCAAAAGCGGTAGAACGATGCGTTCACGTACCCCAATTGAAGCCCTCATAGCGCGTGAGTCTTCCATAAGCTGATCCAAGCCAGAAACTTCTAAAACCAGATCTTTGGAGCGCAAATATTCTTGATAAATAAGTTGCCAAAAACCACCAAACTCAGGATCGTCTTTTAAGTATTGGGTCAGGGGAAAATAGCTTTTGCTCAGACTCATCATGCTATTTTCCAGAAGGGTTCTAAAAAATGCAGACGTCTTATAAAGTTCCTGTAGCTCAGTCATTTTACCTTGAGCCTTTAGGGCTTCAAGCGCAATGCCTAAGCCATAAAACCCAGGAACATTTTGTTTGAGTTGACTCCAGCTGCCCACAAAAGGAATAGCGCGTAGATCGCTAAAATTGAGCTGATCACTACTGCCGCGCTTGGCTGGGCGACTGCCGATATTCGTTTTTGCGTAATATTTTAAGGTGCTTATTTTTTTTAAATAAGGTAAAAACTTAGGGTGGTTTTTAAAGTCTTGATAGGCCCCATAGCTCAAATCCGCCAATTGTTCTAAAATAAGCCTTTGTTCAGGGGGAATATTGGCTTGATCAGGGGCAAAAAGTTCATTGACAATACCCGAACTGATCAGTTGTTCCAAATTGTATTGGCAAGAGGCAATAGTGCCAAAATTGGAACTTATCGTCTGGCCTTGAATGGTTAACTGAACTTCTTCGTGCTCGATGGTGTTTCCTAATGATGCATAAAATTGATGGGTTTTTCCACCACCACGGGCCGGTGGCCCTCCCCGACCGTCAAAAAATAAGGCAATAATGCCATGAGCGCGAGACACTTCGGTCAAGCGTTCTTTGGCGCGATAAATGGCCCAGTTGGCCATAAGATACCCGCCGTCTTTGGTGCCATCACTGAATCCAAGCATTATTGATTGTCGATTTCCGCGCCTTTGAAGGTGTTTTTTGTATTCAGAATTAGTGTAAAGGGCTTCCATGACCTTATCTGCCCCTTTAAGGTCATCAATGGTTTCAAACAAAGGAATAACATCACAATTAGGCCTTTCCCAGTCGCATAATCGAATCATCGCGAAGGCTTCCATAACATTAACAACACTTCCATTGTTGCTGATAATATAGCGTTCACAAGCCTTTGCGCCATTTTTTTCTTGGATGCTCTTCATGGCGTAAATAGAGGCCAAGGTTTGTTGGCCCATTTCATCCATAATTTTATCAACATCGACCTTACCTTTTAATCCGCCCAGTAAATCAATTTTTTGCTGGGCATCAAGATGGAGATAATTCAATGGGATGATCTCCGGATAGGCTTGTGCAATAGCCATGATCGCTTTGGTGTGTATGCGCGAATCTTGGCGAATATCTAAAGAGGCAAAATAACAGCCAAAAAGATTCATTTTTTCAATGAGCTCGTCAACTAAATTTACAAAAAGCCCTTCGTGCAGTGTTTCTAAAATTTCTTTTAAGGATTCTAAGTCTCCGAGAAATTCAGCGGTACGATCCCCCACTACTGTGATGCTTGGGTTAAGTTCAGCCGCGAGTTTTTGCTCGAGGGCCAATACAAGGGGCTCGGCCTGATTAAAGGTGATACGACGCTTCATTTTACGCACGTCTTGGTAATAATTTTTCATCAAACTTTGACGAAGTCTAGCCGCCACTTCTAGCGTTATTTCGGCCGTAACAAAGGGATTTCCGTCGCGGTCACCACCCGGCCAAAATCCGAGATTAATGAGTTCGTTTGGCAATTGTTCTCCGTCAAAAATGTGGGTTTTCGTAAATCGATAAATATTATGTGCTGCTTGATAAAAAACGTGCTCTAAATACCAAATTAAACTCACCGCTTCGTCAAAAGGACTGGGTTTTGATTTTTTGAAAAAAGGTGTTTTGCCAAGTTGGGCCAGGAGCAATTCTATTTCATCCAATTTATTTTTCTCTATAGATTTTGCCAAATCCGTAATGATGCCCAAAACAGAACCTGGATAAAACTGGGTAGGGTGCGCGGTAAGTACAGGACGCACCTTAAAGCGCTTTAGGTAGTCCTTTAGCGCCTCGCGTTTATTTTTCTCGTGGGCCTCATCTTTTATGCTTCTCAAGGTTCCTCGGCCCTCAGTGTTATTGATGATAGAAAATGTTGCTTCTTCAATTGCATCAAAGAGGACCACTTGACGTTCAATGTATTGAATAAAGCTAAAGAGAAGGTTAATTTGCTGCTTTTCATCGAATTCTGGCCGGTATTGCTGAAAGAATTCACGGATGATGTCAGTGGGATTTTTTCCTTGTGCATAGCCAGAAAAACACAACTCTTCAAATAAAGGTAAAAGGACCCCGGTCTTGGTGATTGAGTCAAAAGGCAGGGTCATAAAAATGCTGTTGTAAATCTGATATTTGGACAGCACGTGTTTTTGAAATCTTTCTTCCTTGGTGTGTTTCATAGCATTGAAATGAAAGCCAAAGTTACGCAGAGATAAAGATTTTTAGAAAATTAATGGCAATAAGAAATAATTAGTAAGTAAGATGACGACTAAGGACATGAGGTTTAGCCAGAATCCCGAACGGACCATTTGCGAAACACTAACGTGGCCACTGGCAAACACTATTGCATTTGGGGGGGTTGCCATGGGCAGCATAAAAGCACAACTCGACGCCAGAGTTACGGGAATGACCATAGCCATAAGTGGTTGATCCAAACCAAGAGCGATTCCTGCAATAACAGGTAAAAAAACAGTAACCAAAGCGACATTACTCATAAGCTCGGTTAAAAATAATACGAGCGTCACCAGAGCAACGAGGATCAATAATGGAGACCATTGATCTTGCTGACTTATAAAGGCTTGAATAGCATCGATAAACCCACCCTGTGCCAAGGCGTTGGCTAGAGCCAGTCCACCACCAAACAAGATCAAAATACCCCAAGGGAGTTTCGCAGTGTCTTCCCACTGCAGGACACTGGGCTTTGTTCCTTTTTGAACGGGCACAGCAAAGAGTGCTAGGGCTCCGAGCATGGCGATATGGGTATCGGTGAGTGACAAATGCGGCCACAATGCATTGATTTGTCCTCTGAACACCCAACCAAGAACCGTCATTAAAAACAAAATAAGCACCGTTCGTTCTTTGCGCTTAATTGGTCCTAAGGCGTGGAGTTCATCTTCGATGATGTCGTGTGCACTATCCAAAAGTCCCAGGCCACTGGGGTATGCCCAGCGCACGATAATCCAGTACGCCACGATAAGCAGTAGCGCTGATAAAGGGACGCCAAAGGTCATCCACTGAAAAAATCCAATGTCCATTTGATATTGCTCATTCAAAAAAGCGAGCATCACACTGTTTGGCGGGGTGCCAATTAAAGTGGCCATTCCCCCAATATTCGCTGCAGCGGCAATGCCCAGCATGAGACTCAGGGCGAATCGCCGTAGTTTTTTCTTATTCTTTTGTGTTTTCTTTTTGACCAGTTTATAAACAGAAAGTGCCATGGGAAGCATCACCACTGTACTGGCGGTATTGGAAATCCACATAGAGAGGAGGGCGGTTGCCAACATAAATCCAAAAATGACTCCGTTCGTTTTGGGCCCAGTAAGCCTCAATATATGTAGGGCCATACGTTTGTGTAAAGCGACTTTTTCTAGGGCCAGTGCGATAACAAATCCACCAAAAAAAAGAAACACTATGGGATTCGCATAATGAACGGTTACCTGACCAATAGTTCCGACCCCCAGCAAGGGAAAAATGACTATGGGTAAAAGCGCAGTAATTGAAATAGAAACGGCCTCGGTAATCCACCAAACGACCATCCAAAGGCTGGCCGCAAAAATTTTATCCATCATTGGATTAAATAGAGGCTCTGGCAATAAAAGAATAGCCACTGCCATTAGGGGCCCTAACGCCAAGGTTAAGAGTTGTTTCATCACCCCAATTTAAGCAATGAAATTAAATTTGGGCGCGCAAGGCTAAAATTAGGTTGCGACCTGCTGCTGAAATACCAGAACTGTATGGGCGATACCGTTGATCTGTAATGTTTTCAACCCCGGCGATCAAATCGATGTGTGCGTCTAAAGAATATTGAGCCTTGAGATTGAAAGTTTGCCAGGCAGGGGCATATGTATTGCCTTGGGCATCAAGGGCATATATTTCTGTTTTTGATTGTTCTTCCACAGCCAATTGATCATGGCTAAATCCACCACTGTATTGAGAATAACCCTGAATCACGAGATTTTCGGCACGAAACCATAAGCGCGTGGCACCAAACCAAGGGGCAGCATGCCGTGCAGGGCTGCTTGAGCCATCATCCATTTCTTCAGTGCCCTTTTGCCAGTTTATATCAGAAGTGAGTTCAAAACCTGAAGGTAATTTGAGTTCAATTCCGGTGTGAATACCATAAACTTGGGCTTCGGCTGCATTTTGTATCGCTTGAACCCGACTTAATACACCATCATAGACAATTTCTGAGGCTCCGTTTAAGGTAAAATCTCTTCGTGTGAGTGCGTTGTCTAACTGAGTATAATAACCGCTGAGGTCGATTTTTAATTTTTTATGGAGCATATGGGCGATCCCTAAATCCCAACTCACGGCGTATTCAGGGGCGAGACCCGGATTTGGAACCACGACTGCTCCAGGTTCTGAATCAAACACCTTTCCAATATCATCAACGTTTGGGGCTCTAAAGGCAGTGGCCATGTTGGCGCGTAAGTTCCAAAACTTTGAGGGTTTAAATACCAAGCCAAAACTTCCTGTTACCGCCTTTGTATTGAGTTCTGCCTTTTCAAATGGTAATGGGTAAAAGCTTGTGTCAAAAACTGCATTTAGATCAATACCGTTATAGCGCAGACCGGCTTGAGACATGAGTTTTGAGGACCATTGGTGTTGATACGAGAGGTAAGCGGCGTAGGATTGCCAATCTGCCTGGGGGTAACGTGCAGGCCCAGGAACACTTGTATTGGTTTCAATATTTCTCTCTATTCCAGTGGAGGTTACTTGGTCTAAAACCCATTCTAACCCATAAAATAATTCTCCTTTGTCCCCAATTGTTTTACGCAGATCCAAGTTTGCAGAATATGCCACAACATCCTCTTTTCGATTCTCTTGTATCGGGTCATTGAAGCCTCTGCTAATTCGGCTTTCTTCAAAGTCTTGCTGTGCTAATCGCAACGTCATTTCTGAAAAAATACCCTCAGCCTTAGTGTGGCTGGCGGTGAATTGTTTCATGACCCATTTTTGAGGACCATAACCCCATTGACCATAACGCGGCAGATCATTTTTTGTTCTGAGTTGTCTATCGTAACGACTGTAGGCAGACGTGGCTGAATGATGATAGGCCAAACTTAAATCCCATTGGCTGTTGGGTCGGTAAAATACCTTTTGCATGAAATTACTTTGATTATACCCTGAGGGGGTCTGCCGGTTTGGATTTGAATTTGGGGTGATGAGGTCTTGACCATTGTAATGGGTTACATAAAAGGGCCGTAAATAATCGTCGGGCCCATGATTTCCTTGACGCAGATCGCCAAAATTAGTCCGTGTGAAGCTCGATGTTGTGGCCCATTTTTGTCGCCCAATTTGAAGATCAGCGTGTGCCGTTCGCTCAAAATTGGCAGAAGCCATGCGGCTCAGGCCACTGGCCGAAACAGATAATTGCTCGTTGTCTGAGAATTTTGGCCCTAGGGTTTCAAAACTCATAACCCCTCCAATGGCATCACTGCCATAGACGACGGCGTCGGGTCCTAACAAAACCTCTGCGCTTTCCATGGAAAGCGCATCTAGAGAAATGACATTTTGAAGATTGCCCCCTCTAAAAATAGCGGTGTTCATCCGCACACCGTCTACGGTATAGATCAATCGATTGGCAGCAAAGCCGCGAATCATAGGACTACCCCCGCCTTGTTGGCTTTTTTGAACAAAAACAGCGCCAGAATTGCCTAATAGATCAGCGGCAGTCTGTGGGTTTTGCAAGACAATATCTGAGGACTTGAGACTAATTACTTTTAGTGGACTTTTATCGCGGGATTGACGCCACTTCGTTGCGGAGATAACGACTTGCTCTAGTTCTGTGTCGGCACTGTCGAGTTCGGTCCAATGATACTTATTTATCGTGTCTATTGCAGTGGCCTGAAACAAATGAATTTCAGGAGTATGATCATTATCGTTTAGGGGCTGAGCCAGCGTGGAATAAAAGCAAAAAAGGCTCAGTGTAAAAAGGGCTTGACGCATTATATAATCTTTGTGATTAGGGTTGAATTAGCACGAGTTACGCTGTCACAAAAACCATACCTTAAAATCCCATGAGCTATTTTTTTTGCATCATTGTGATAAGGTCCTTGACAATTTCTGGATTAAGTAGGGTGCTGGTGTCTCCTAGTGCGTCAAAATTCTTTTGAGCAATGTTGCGTAAAATTCTTCGCATAATCTTGCCGCTTCGGGTTTTAGGGAGCCCCGGGGTAAAAACCATTTCGTCTAGTTTTGCGATGGGCCCAATATGCTGGGCAATGGATTGATTAATTTGATTTTTTAAAGACGCTTCATTTTCAAAACTATTTTTGAGAATGATAAAACCGAATAGACTATTGCCTTTAATGGGGTGCGGAACTCCGATGACCGCACTTTCGGCGACTAATTCATGCTCATTAATAGCATCTTCGATTGGGGCTGTGCCGAGATTGTGCCCAGAAACAATGATGACGTCATCGACTCGTCCAGTAATACGGTAATTGCCTTGGGCATCTCGCGTAGCGCCATCGCCGGTCATATATTTATCCTTTTGTGCGCCAAAATATGTCTGTACATATCGTTGGTGATCACCCCATATGGTGCGCGCTATTGACGGCCATGGATGTTTGATAAACAATAGTCCTGAGCCTTCTGGGGTCTTAATTTCGTTACCTTGCTCGTCCAGCAACACAGGCTGAATACCGGGCAAGGGCAAGGTAGCATAGGTTGGAATGGCTCGGGTGATTCCAGGCAGCGGCGCAATCATTACGCCTCCTGTTTCCGTTTGCCACCAAGTATCTACAATAGGGACTTTGCCCTGACCTATATGATTAAAATACCATTGCCATGCCTCTTCATTTATGGGCTCTCCGACAGTTCCTAAAACTTTTAAGCTCGATAAATCATATGGGGTCACAAAATCCAATGATTCTTTAGCTAATGCCCTAATGGCCGTTGGTGCGGTATAAAATTGTGTAATCTTATATTTTTCAATTATGGCCCAAAAGCGACCAAAGTCCGGATAAGAAGGCACGCCTTCAAACATCACCGTCGTAGCGCCATTGGCCAAGGGCCCATAGAGGATATAACTGTGACCAGTTATCCACCCAATATCGGCAGAACACCAGTAAATATCCTGCTCGGTGTATTGAAATACATTTTTAAAGGTATAGGCCGTGTATACCATATAGCCCCCACAAGTGTGGACCATGCCTTTAGGTTTCCCAGTAGAACCCGAGGTATAAAGAATAAACAAAGGGTCTTCGGCATCCATTATTGTCGCAGGACAATGATCGCTGGCCTGATCAAAAAGGGGCTTTAGCCAAAAATCTCTGCCAGGGACCATATTGATTTTTTGATTGGTGCGGGCGACAACTAAAGTTTTTTGAATCCCAGGGCAATCCTCAAGAGCCTGGTCGACTATGTTTTTTAGGTCTATGGTTTTGGCCCCTCGAAAGCCCCCGTCGCTGG